>ULZG01017408.1_pt1 | contig 212394 bp, 242 predicted proteins | sample 1962881 | NCBI WGS metagenome assembly ULZG01 (sample SAMEA4835883, study PRJEB28245) | human gut metagenome | biome: gut microbiome; material: fecal sample | place: Denmark | collected 2008 | reverse complement strand
TAACCGATAGGTCGTTGGTTCGAGTCCAACAAGAGGAGCCAAAAATAGCAGATAAGGAATTATCTGTTATTTTTTATGTTCGCTAGTATAAATCAATTAAATGGTGTATAATGTATTTCAGTAAGAGGTGTTCGGTAATGATTAAAATATGCGAAAAGGAGGGCTTGATATGACTACTACAATTTATCTAGTAAAACATGCTGATGAACTTAAGGAAAATGGAATAAAAAACATAAATGATACTACACAAATAATGAATGAAAAATATATTTTATCAGTAAAAGGAGAAGAACAGTCAAAAAAATTAAGTGAAAGCCCAGAATTAAATAATATAGATGTTCTATGGTCTAGTAGTTATGCAAGAGCAAAGGCTACTGCTAAATATATAGCAGATAGAAATAACATTGAAATAAATATTGATTCAAGATTAAACGAAAGAAAATTAGGAAATTTAGAAGATTTAGCTAAATGGATGGAAAATAAGAAATACGGAGTAGTACAAGCATATTTACAAGATAAAAAATGGAAAGCAAGAGAAGGAGAAAGTTGTGAAGAAGCAACAAAAAGAGTTACCAATTTTTTAAATAAAATATTGAAAGAAAACCATGAAAAAAGAATAGTATTAGTAAGTCACGGAGCATTGATTAGTTTTTTATTAACAAATTGGTGTGAACTAACTGAAGAAGCGAAACTTATATTCAATAATAAAATAATAGAAATAAAAGAGCCTAGTATTACAGAATTAACTTTTGATAATCAAAAATTAGTGAATATTAAAGCTATTGAATTATAAGATAGTATAAAGAGATGAAATCAATGGTAATAAAAGTAAAATTGAAAAATTTAAATAATCCTAAAAGACCATATTTAGAAGATAAAAATAAGAATAAATAGTTATTTACTTCTAAATATCAATTATATTTTATATACAAAAATATTTATAAATATAGAAAAACATGTTATAGAGTATTGAAACCTAAATATAAAAGATATAAATTATGTAAGTATTAAAATTATATTGAACAGTGATAAGCATATTAAAGATTGGTATGTGAGAACGATAAATGTTGTATAGTTAATTTAATTTTGGAAGATAAAGTGACATTAACTAAAAATAAATGCATATTTTTAAAACAATGGTATATGGAGGTACAATTTATTTTATGGAAAAATTAAATATATTAGGAACAGGTCATGCTATGACATTAGATTGTTATAATACTTGCTTTACAATAGAGAATAATGAAGGAGAACATATATTAGTGGATACAGGTGGAGGACTACAAATAATAAAACAATTAAGGGATGCAAAGATAGATTTTAGAAAAATACATAATATTATTTTATCACATAAACATACAGACCATATATTAGGAATGTTTTGGATTATAAGATATGCACAAAAGTTTTTTGACAATAATAATTATGATGGAAATCTAAATGTTTATATGCATAAAGAATTAGAAAGTACAATTAGAAAAATAATGTTTGAAGTATTACCAAAAAAATTCACAAAACTTATAGATAACAGAATTATTTTTAATATAGTAGAGGATAAAGAAGAATTAAAAATATTAAATTATAATGTTAAATTTTTAGATATTTATGCCAAAAAAGTTAAGCAGTTTGGATTTAAGACAATATTAGAAAATGGAAAAACATTTGTATTTTTAGGAGATGAAACATTTGATGAAAGATTAAGAGAAAAAGTTGAAAATAGTGATTGGTTATTACATGAAGCAATGTGTATGGACTCAGAGGCAGATATATTTAAACCATACGAAAAAATGCATTCTACTGTAAAAACAGCATCAGAAATAGCAACGAGTTTAAATGTTAAAAATTTAGTATTATATCATGCAAGTGATAACGATTTAGAAAACAGAAAAAAGTTATACACACAAGAAGCAAAACAATACTTTAATGGAAATATATATGTACCAGATGATTTAGATGTTATTGAATTATAAAAAAGAAGAAAAAGTAATGGTAGTTATAGCAGGTTGTCTTAAAGTAAGAAATAATAGGATATTACTGGTAAAAGAGGCTAAAAAGAAATGTTATGGACAATGAAATTTCCTAGCAGGACATGTGGATGAACATGAGCTAATTACAGAAGCAGCAATAAGAGAAGCATATGAAGAAACTGGTTGCAAGGTAAACCTTACAGGAGTATTACCTATAAGTTGTGTTGATTTTGAAGATGGAAAAATATATCCACTAGATATCTTTAATAATATAAAATATATTAGATAAGCAATGAAAAAATTTATTAAAAAAACATTGTGAAACTTAAAATTTTATTTTAAATTAAAAACATAGTTATAGACAAAAAACACCGATTTGTACATACAATTCTTGCAATACATTGCTATCACTATATTTGAAACGGAAATAAGAACCTGACCCACTAACAAAATCACAGATTTTGAGTGGGTACCCCAGAACCTTGTTGTTTACACAATAAGTAACTTTTTTGCGATAGGTTTTTCGAAAACGTCTCTCGCAAAGGAGCCAAAAAAAAGTCCATTAAAAAATGGACTTTTTTGCATTTTATTTATAGGTCTTGAAAAGGAAGTGCCAAGCAAAGTGAAGGCAAAAACAGTTCTGAGGAATGTTTTTAGGACGTTGCTTGCCGAGGCAGAAAGAAAAAACAAAAAAACGATAGGTACGTATCGTTTTTTTGTTACTTCATTATAAAAAAGAAAAAATATTTAAAAATTTTTAAACTTTTTTTGAAGTAAAATAATCTAATAAGTGTAAACAATGTTGAAAAAGAATAGGAGATAAAAATGAGCAAGCATAGTAAAAAAAGAAAAAATCTTAATAAAATAGTTGCTATAATATTAATTGTTATAGTAGCATCTATCATATTAGCAATATCGACCGAAATTACATCAAAGGAAACTATATCACAAAACATTCAAAATGTTACATCACAAGAGATACAAAATGTGAGTGAAAATATCATATTAGAAGAAAATAATGAACTAGAAAATATACTATCTAATGAAAACACAGTAGTATCTAATGAAGTAGAAGAGGAATCAACAAACAACACTAATGAGAATAGAGAGTTTGGAAATAATGTAGCGTTTATAGGTGATTCGAGAACACAAGCTTTTTTAATGTATGCAGGATTGAAAGATGTTCAAGATTATACTAATATAGGTCTTATGGTAGATACTGCTCTTACTAAGAAGTTTATTACCAATGATAATGGAGAAAAGATAACTATATTAGAAGATTTAGCAACTAAAAATATTGATACTATATATATAATGCTAGGAATAAATGAATTGGGTTGGATTTATAATGATATTTTTATTAAAGACTATGAGAATCTAATAGATAAAATATTGGAAGTAAAACCAAATTGTGAAATTATAGTACAATCTATTATACCTGTTACGAAAACGAAATCTGAAGGTGATAATATATATAATAACGATAAAATAACAGAATATAATAATTTGATTAAAGATATGGCAAATAGAAAAGGAATAAAATATATTGATCTATGTACTGTGCTTGCAGATAAAAGTGGTAATTTACCAAAAGAAGCAAGTACTGATGGAATTCATTTAAATAAAGAATATTGTCAAAAATGGCTTAAATATTTAAAAAATAATTAAAAATAGAAAAGGAGAAACAAAAGAATGAATAAAAAAATATTAATAATAGGAATAGTTTTAGTTGTAATTATAGTTTTAGGAATAAATTTTGTCTTTACAAGCAAAGATGAAAATGTTCAAATAGATATGCAGAAAATGTCAGAGGAATTAATTACCTCACAAATTTTTGAAGACGATTTAAGTCAAGTAGATAAAGATACAATAATAAAGAAATATAATTTTAATAGTGAGAAAATAAAAGATGTTACGTCATATGTAGGAACAGGAGCTACAGCAGAAGAAATTTTGATATTAGAAATGTTAGATAAAAATGATATAGAAGAAACAGAAAAAATAATTAAAACAAAAATAGAAGAGAGAAAAGAAGATTTTCAAAATTATTTACCTGAGGAAGTTTTTAAATTAGAAAATTATAATTTAGAGAATAAGGGGAATTATATAATTTTGTGTATTTCTAATGATTATAATAAAGCAAAAGATATAATTGATAAAAACAGTTAAAGGGAGTAAAAAAAGTGCAAGATGTAAAAGAGATATTAATAGAGTATATAAAAGATAATCAAGAAAAATTATATAGAATTGCTTTTAGTTATTCTAAAAACGAAGAAGCTGCCCTAGATATTGTACAAGAGGCAATAACAAAGGCTTTAAAAAATATTAATAAATTAAGTGAAGAGAGCTATATAAAAACATGGTTTTATCGTATTTTAATTAATGAATCTTTACAATATATAAGAAAGAATAAAAGAATACTTACGTATGAATTAGAAGCAATAGAAAATAAAGTAGATTGTAATGTTGACTTTGCAGAAGGATTAGATGTTTATAAATATGTTCAAGATTTGAATGAAAAGCTAAAAACAGTTATAATATTAAGATTTTTCGAAGATATGAAAATAAGTGAGATAGCCAAAATAACTAAAACAAATGAAAGTACAGTTAAGTCTAGGCTATATAAAGGATTAAAAGAATTAAAGAGATTAATAGAGGAGTAAAAGAAAGGAAGGTGATAACTTTGGATAGATTGAAAAAAGCAAAAGCTGTTTATAATTCAATAGAAATACCAGAACAATTAAATGCGATAGTAACAAAAACAATTGCAAATACAAAAGAAGAAAAAAGTCATAAAGCTAGATATGGTAAGTATATTTTATCAACAGTAGGTGGTGTATTCTTAACTTTTGTGTTAATGCTTAACATAAGCCCAAGTTTTGCAACTACATTTTCGGATATACCAATTATAGGTAATGTTGCTAAAGTTTTTACAATAAGAGAATATACAAAAAAAGATGACGAAAAATTAATTGATGCTAAAATTCCTGCTTTAGAAAATACAGGGAATACAGATTTAGAAAAAAGAGTAAATTATGAAATTATGTTGAAAATGAATGAAGTTCAGGAAGAAGCGGAAGAAAGGGCAGCCCAATATAAAAATGCTGTTATAGAAACAGGAGGAACAGAGGAAGATTATCAGCCTATAACTATACAAATAGATTATAAAGTAGGTTATTCAAGTGATAAAGTAGTTTCGTTTGTTATATTAAAATCAGAAACATTAGCTAGTGCTTATACAGAGAGATTCTTTTATAATATAGATATAGAAAGTGGAAAAGAATTAAATTTAAGAGATGTACTCGGTAATGATTACAAGCAAATAGTAGATGAAACAATATATAAAGAGATAGAAGAAAGAAGTAAGAATCCAAATAATTCATATTTTACAAAGGATGAAGGTGGATTTTCGGGAATCGAAAATGAATATCAAAATTTTTATATAAATTCTGAGGGAAAAGTTGTCATTGTGTTTGAAAAATACGAAATAGCACCAGGCTATATGGGAACACAAGAATTTGTAATAGATAAACAAATATTTTAAATTCTAACTCTTACTATATTATAAAATAGTAAGAGTTATTTTTAGGAGGACAAAAGTGGTATTTAGCAGTATTGTATTCTTGTACATTTTTTTACCTATTATGCTTATTATATACTTTATAGTACCAAACAAATTTAAGAATGCAGTAATGATTGCTGCAAGTTTAATATTTTTTGCTTGGGGCGAAATTCGTTATATATTTATTATGCTGTTATTGGCTGTAATGGATTATATATGTGGTAAGAAAATTAACCAATATTGGGAAAATAAAAAGAAAAAAAGATTATTTTTATTTATTGATGTAAGTGTGAATTTACTAATTTTATTCTTTTTTAAATATGCAGATTTTATAATAGGAAATATCAATAATATTACACATTTAGATATACCGCTACTACATATTCCATTACCAATTGGTGTATCTTTTAATACATTCCAAAGTTTATCATATATTATTGATGTATATAGAGGGACAGTAAAATATGAAAAAAGTTTTTATAATTATTTAGCATATACCACACTATTTCCACAAATTATTGCAGGACCTATTGTTAGATATGAAAATGTTGACGAGGAATTAGAGAACAAAAAGATTAGCATAGATAATTTTACTGTTGGTATAAAAAGATTTATCATTGGGCTAGGCAAAAAGGTTTTAATTGCAAATAATATAGGAGCATTATGGAATTTAATTGAAACAGGTACCTATGGAAATTTAACTTTTGTATTAGCATGGTTTGGAATAATAGCATTTGCTCTTCAAATTTATTTTGATTTTAGTGGTTATTCAGATATGGCAATAGGACTTGCCAAGATTTTTGGAATGGATTTTAATGAAAACTTTAATTTACCATATATATCAAAAAGTATAACAGAATTTTGGAGAAGATGGCATATTACCCTTTCTTCTTGGTTTAGAGATTACATATATATTCCATTAGGTGGAAATAGAAAAGGTCTCGTAAAACAAATAAGAAATATTTTAATAGTATGGTTTTTAACAGGAGCATGGCATGGTGCTTCATGGAATTTTATTTTATGGGGCTTATATTTTGGAGTAATTCTAATATTGGAAAAAATATTTATTTTAAAAATGTTAGATAAAGCAGGTAAAATTTTTAGCCACATATACGCAATAGTGCTTATTTTAATTGGTTGGGTAATCTTTGCTTTTGAAGATTTAAGTAAAATAGGAATGTATTTACAAGCGATGTTTAATGTTAATAACTTTATAAATAACGAAACTTTATATTATTTAAGAAATTATGGTGGAATAGCAATTATTGGAATAATATGTTCAACTGCATTAGTAAAAAAACTAATAGATAAGCTTAATAAATCTGCTAATAAGAGTTGTAAAGTGGTAGAAATAATTGTGTATATGATGATTTTAATACTATGTACAGCAAATTTAGTAAGTGATTCATTTAATCCTTTTTTATATTTTAGATTTTAAAATGAAGAGGTGAAAGATTAAGATGAGTAAACAAAATAAATATTTTTTTGCTATTTTTATTACTTTTTGGATAGTTCTTACAGTTTTAAATTTTATAGTGCCAAATAGAAGTTTTTCCGAAAATGAAAATAGAATTTTAGCAAAATTACCTAAACTGGAAATTGAAGAATTACTAAATGGAAAATATGTAGAAAAACTAGATAATTACATAAATGATCAATTTGTTTTTAGAGATACTTGGCTAAGGATAAAGTCGATGGAAGAAATGTTATTAGGTAAAACAGAAAATAATGGTGTGTATATTGGAAAAGATGGTTATTTATTCGAGAAAATTAAGTATACCAAAGAGAGTGAAGAAAAAGTAAAAGCATTAGTAGAAAAAATAAATAACTTTAGAAAAACTACAGATATTTCTACATATTTTATGCTTGTACCTAATTCAATATATATAAATCAAGATAAATTACCTAAGTTTGCAGAAACTTTTGATCAAAAAGAAACAATAAAAAACGCATATAGCATGACAAGGGATATACATGTAATAAATACAGTAGATACGCTTATGCAAAATAAAGATAAATATATTTTTTTCAAAACAGATCATCATATTACAAGTGATGGAGCATATCTACTTTATTTAGAATTTTGCAAGGAAGCTAATATCACACCAGTGACAGATTATTCTAAGGAAAAAGTAACAACTAGTTTTTTAGGAAGCTTTGATTCAAAAGCGCAAGTAGTCAATCAAAAAGAAGATACAATAGTGGTATATAAGAATTCTAATAATACAGAAGGAATAACAGCTACTTATGATAAAGAGACAACAAATAGCATATTTAATGAGGATTTTTTGAATAAAAAAGATAAATATTCATATTTTTTAAATGGGAATAATGCAAAGGTTGTAGTAAAAACTAAACAAACTAATGGAAAAAAATTATTAGTTGTTAAGGATTCATATTCACATATAATGGCACAATTTTTATGTCAAAATTTTGAAGAAATACATTTTATAGATCCTAGATATTATACAGATTCTATAGAAGAATATGCTAAAGAGAATAATATAACTGATGTAATGTTTTTATACAATGTTGCAAATATTATTTAAAATGAATTTATACAGTGAATGATTATGTAATAAAGGTATATAAAAATTTTTATGGAAAACAAAATAAGAATATGATAATATAAGAAAAAAATTTTAGGAGAACTTATGTTAAAAATATATAATGTTAAAGATAAACCAGAATATATAGAAGAAGTTGCAATATTAACACAAAAAGAATGGGGAAAAACATGTAATACTCAAGCAGAATTTAACCAGAAAATATTCAGAAAAATAGAAAAAATAAAGAACAACTTAGATAATAAAGATTATTGTAAATTAATTTTACTTGATAATGATGAATTGATAGGTTTTATATCTATATTTGAACATGATTGTGACGAAAGACAAAATTTATCACCATGGTATGCAACTATGTTTGTAAAAAAAGAATATAGAGGAAATGAGTATTCAAAGATTTTAAATGATGCAATTTTAAAAGAGGCAAAATCAAGAGGATTTAAAAGACTTTATTTAAAAACTACATTAGATAATTATTATGAAAAGTTTGGAGCAAAATATTTAGAAACTTTAGCTAATAATGAGAAAATATATTATTTTGAAATATAGAGACTAAAGGCTGTAAGATGTAGATCTTACAGCCTTTAAAAGAGAATTAATAGTCATATTCGTACCACTTTTTTCGTGGAGTATGCATAGCGGAATTGATATATGCTTCTTTAGCCAAAGAATTAATGGTGTTATTGTATAAACACTGCGTAAAGATTCTAGCAAATTCCTTTGGGTTAAATTCTGGTATATCAATGGTACTAAGCATTTCATCAAATAATGGGCCAAAAACATAATTTACAAAACAAGAGGAAAAATAAATATAGATAGCCTAATAACATAAAGTATGTTATACTTACGATGCAAAGGAGAGAAAGTATGAAATCAATAAAAGAATTATATAAAATAGGAAATGGTCCATCTAGTTCACATACTATGGGACCAAAAAAAGCAGCATTATTATTAAAAGAAAAATATCCAACTGCAGACTTATATAAAATCATATTATATGGTTCATTAGCGTTTACAGGGAAGGGACATCTAACTGATAAAATAATCTTAGAAGCTTTAAAACCAAGTAATGTAGAAATAATTTTTAATAAAGAAATAAAAGAACTAAAACATCCAAATACAATGGATTTAATAGCATTAAAAAATGAAGAAGAATTAGGCAAATTTAGAGCCTATTCAATAGGTGGAGGAAGTATACAAATAGAAGGTGAGGACTTCCAGGAAGAACAAGATATATATGATTTTACAACATATACTGATATAAAAAATAACTGTAAAGAAAAGAATATTTCATTATTGGAGTATATATATTCACAAGAAGATAAATATTTAATTGAATATTTAAAAATAGTTTGGCAGACTATGAAAAAAACATTAGAAGAGGGATTAGAGCAAGAAGGTTTAATTCCAGGAAGATTAAAAATACCAAAAAAAGCAAAAACGCTATATAGTAAAGAATTAGACAATGAAAATGCTGAACTAAAAAGGACTAGATTGTTAACAGCATATGCATATGCTACAAGTGAGCAAAATGCATCAGGCGGAATGATTGTAACAGCACCAACATGTGGTGCATCCGGGGTTTTACCAGCAGTATTATATTATTTATATAAACAAGAAAATGTTAATGAAGCTAGAATTTTAGAATGTTTAGCCATTGCGGGATTAATTGGAAATTTAGTAAAGACAAATGCTTCAATTAGTGGTGCAGAATGTGGATGTCAAGCTGAAATTGGAACTGCTTGTTCCATGGCGGCAGTGGCATATGCATATATAAAAGGTCATTCAATAGATGTTATTGAATGTGCAGCAGAAATAGCAATGGAGCATCATTTAGGTTTAACATGTGATCCTATTTATGGATATGTACAAATACCTTGTATAGAAAGAAATGCAGTAGCAGCGATAAGAGCAATAGATTCAGCTAATATGGCATCACTTTTATATAAAGACAGCAAAATTTCATTTGACTTAGTTGTAGAGACTATGTATGAAACTGGAAAAGACTTAGGAAGTCATTATAGGGAAACAAGCAAAGGTGGTTTGGCTAAAAAGTATTGTAGAAATAAATTCTATAATGACAATATGGAAGAGGAGTAAAATATGGAAGTAATTGAAGAATTTATAAAAGGAAAGTATGAAAAACAAGAGCTATGTGAAGATGCAATAGTGGTTTCTGAAAACTTTATTGCAGTAATAGATGGAGTTACATCACAGGAAAACTATTGCAGCGGAAAAGCTTTGGGAAAAATTATTTCTGATATCTTAAAAAATATTATACCAACGATACCAGAAAAAAATAGTTGTGAAGAAGCAATAAATTATTTAAATGAAAAGATATTAGAGGAATATAAAAAAGAAGGAATATATGATTTAATAAAAGATGATCCAAGAAAACAACCTGCTGCTTCGGTAGTGATATATTCTAAATTTTATAATCAGATTTGGATGATAGGTGATTGCAAAGCATTATATGGTAATAACATAATTGATAATGAACTTGAAGTAGATATTATGTATGCAAAACTTAGAAAAATACTAATAGAATATCTTTTAGAGACTGGATATACAGAAGATGAGCTATTAGAAGATGATATAACTAGAAAATTTATAGATGAAACAACCAAAAGGCAACCTCTTATTAGAAATAAGAGATTTTATGGTAAATATGATTATGTATCTATTGATGGATTTAGCAAATTAGATAAAGAGCTTATCGAAATAGTAGATGTACCAAAAGATGTTACTGAAATTACTTTTTGTACAGATGGATATAGAAAAATATTTGCTACTTTAAAAGAATGTGAAGAATATAATGAACATGTAAAAAAAGAAGATCCATTATGTTATAAAGAATATTGGCATGAAAGAGGTTTTGCAAAAAATCAAGAAAGCTATGATGATAGAGCTTATATACGATTTAAAATATAATTTATAGTTATACCTGAATGAGTATTATGTATTTTACATAATGCAATAAAAGTAATATAATCTTATTTATAAATTACTTATAAAGGAGAAGAAAAAATGAAGCTTTATGTAACAAGACATGGACAAACGGATTGGAATGTGCAAGGAAAAACACAGGGAAGAACAGATATTGAATTGAATGAGGTTGGAATAGAACAAGCAAAACAGACAAAAAAAGAACTAAAGAATATAAATATAGATTTAATAATCTGTTCACCATTAAAGAGAGCAAGAAAAACCGCAGAAATAATAAATGAAGGAAGAAATATTCCAATTATATTTGACAATCAGATAATTGAAAGAAATTTTGGAGAATTTGAAGGAGAAAAAATAAAGTTCGATGAATTTTGGGATTATAATGTAACCCAAAAATACCAAAAAGCAGAAACTATCCAAGAAATTATCAGTAGAATTTCAAATTTTTTGGATAAAATAAAGGAAGAATATAAAGATAAAAATATTTTGCTTGTAACACATGGTGGTGTAAGCATTGCAATAAATTGCTATTTTAAAGGAATTCCAGCAGATGGGAAACTTATTAATTATTGCTTACATAATTGTGAAGTACAAGAATTTGAAAACTAGGTTGCAATTGTGGTATAATATTTTTGTTAACATAAGCCAATAGGCAGGAGGTATAAAAAATGTACACAGTGAAAACTTTTAGAAAACGGTGGACGGACAGAAGAGTGCTTAAAAAAGTGGACAGAACTTTTAGAATGTGGTATGGAATTACTACGAATATCATTTCTGCAGAGTATTTGCCTAAAGATATTACGGATGAAATGTTTATAGTATTGTCAGAAGATATTAAGAACTTTTTAAAAGAAAAAATGAAATATCTTCCGGCAGAAAGCGAAGAAAATGCAAAGATGGCAGCAATTCTGTTTGAAGAATATGACGAGAATCTTGTACTAGGTTTTCAGATTTTTGTTAAACAGGGAAAAAATGAGTGGTTTACAAGAGTCGGTAATAAACAGAGACTAATAAAGGTTGAGACTTTACAAGTTACCGAACAAGTGGAATACCATTCAATTTCCACGGAATGGATAGAACAGCTAAACAAGACTATTACAGGTCCTCAAAGGGGAAGGTTAACAATGAAACAAGTTAATCCACGAAAGACCAAAATTATATATTTTTCTTAAGCGAAAGTGGCAGGAAAGTTATAATAGACTTCCTGCCATTTTCACTGGCTTGATTTAATTATATTTCACCAAACGAAATCAAAGATTTCGATAGTGAATTAATTTGTTTTGATTATTTATAACTAAATAAATGAAATTTAAAATTTGATGATGAATTAATTTTGACAAATTTAAATATTAAATATATATTTATCAAAAAGGAGAAAATTATGAATATAGGAATAGATGTAGATGCAGTTTTATTAGATTGGGAAAAAGGGTTACTTGCAATGGCAGAAATATTTGATATAGAAGAATGTAGAGGAAATGGTAAAGTAAATAATACATATTTTATTCAAGACCAATATGATTGGACAACTGATGAAAAAGAAAAATTTAAAAATAAATAATTTGACATTTGATAAATATTTTTGGAAAGAACATAATAAACTAAAAGTATGTAAAGAAGAAAATATTGATATTATGATAGATGACAGCCCATCTACATGCAAAAAGATGCAAGCAAATAAAATACGAGCAATCTATTTTAGAGGTATACGTGGACCAAAAATAGCTGAAGATGGTTATCTAAAAGAAGTAAATAACTGGGGACAAATTTATAGAATATTAAAAGAGGTGTAAGTATGAAGTTTTCGAGAAATACATATTTAGAAGTTGATTTAGGAAAGATAAAAAATAATGTAAAAACAATAATAAATAATTATCCAGCATATAAATATTATTTTGGGGTTGTAAAAGCAAATTGTTATGGCTTAGATAATGAAAGCTTAGCTGTTACAAAGGCAATAATTGATGCTGGTTGTAATTATTTAGCAGTAGCAACATTAGAAGAGGCAATTGTAATAAGAAAAGAATTTAAAAGTATTCCCATATTAGTATTAGGTCATATAAATAAAGAACACATTAAAGAAGCAATAGAATATAATATAACAATAACAATTCATTCAGAAGACAGTTTAGAAGAAATACTAGCTCAAAATCTAAATGGTTTAAAAGCCCATATTAAGATAAATACAGGAATGAATAGGTTAGGAATAAATAAGAATTTAAAAGGTTTATATGATAAATGTATAAATAACAATATAAATGTAGAAGGAATTTTTACACATATATATAATGCATCAAATGAGACAGATTATAATAAGCAAATAGAAGTTTTTGAAAAGTTATTAAAAGAAATAGATATTTCTAAAGTTCCTATTATTCATATTTCAGCAAGTGAAGCACTAACAAATTATAAAAGACCAAAAGAGGCTAATGGGTGTAGATTAGGAATAATTATGTATGGATTTTCTGAAAAAATAAACTTAGAATCGCCAGTAAAATTAATTAGTGAAGTAGTTCAAATTCATAATTTAAAAAAAGGCGAAGTTGTAGGATATAATGGAATATTTAAGGCAGAAGAAGATACAAAAATAGGTGTAATTCCTGTGGGATATGCAGATGGAATAATTAGAAAAAATACAGGAAGATATGTGTATATAAATAATAAAAAATATAAAATTGTTGGAAATGTATGTATGGATATGCTATTTGTAGAAATTGATGAAAAAGTACATTTATATGAAGAAGTAGAACTTTTAAAAGATAATAAACATATAGAAGAAACAGCAAAACACTTAGAAACAATACCTTATGAAATATTATGCGAGATAGGTGGGAGAGTTCCAAGAATTTACAAAAATAATTAAAAGGTATTGACGAGCATAAAAAAACATTGTATACTATTACACAATAAAAAAGGAGAGCTTTTTATGAGAAATATATTAAACAATAAAGGATTAAATCATCATCACAGGTAAGCTTGTGTCTATTAGGCACAGGCTTTAACTGCTTGTGCCTTTATTGTTTAAGAAGACCTTAAAGGTACTAAAAATGTATCTTTAAGGTCTTTTTTTCGTATTTGTTAAAATTGGTCGCGACATTTTAACAAAAAGGTCTTCAAAATAACTAAAGGTGTAAACCGTATTAAATTAAAAATGGAGGTAAATGATATGAATAAGAAAATTTTAATTATTGTAGGAGTTATATTAGTAATTGCAATTATAGGAGTGGCAATTATATTTAACAAAAATACTCAAGAAGAAGAAAATATATTTGTATTGGGAATGGATGATAGCTTTCCACCAATGGGGTACAGAAACGAAAATAACGAACTAGTAGGTTTTGACATAGATTTAGCACAAGAGGTATGTAATAAATTAGGTATGAAATTAGAAGTTCAAACAATATCTTGGGCAGCTAAAGAACAAGAATTAGATTCAGGAAATATTGATTGTATATGGAATGGATTTGGATATACAGAAGAAAGAAATGAGGCAATGACATTAAGTAATCCATATGTTAAGGATAAATCAATGTTTGTTGTAAAAGGTGATTCAAGTTATACAAATCAAGATAATTTAAAGGGAAAAAAGATTGGTGTTCAGAGTGGCTCTGTACAAGAAAAGAGATTGAGTGAATCTGAATATGGTAAGGAATTAGACGAAGTAATAGGATATACAGATTATTTAACAGCTCTTATGGATTTAGAAACAGGAAACATCGATGCAGTTTATATGAGTCAAATTTCTGGAAATTATATTATACAAAATCAAGAAAAAGATTTTAAAACATTTGATGCTATTGGAATAGGTGAAGAATCAAAAGGAATGGTTATAGCATTTAAAAAAGGAAATACAGATTTAAAAGATAAAGTAGAAAATGCATTGAATGAATTAAGAGCAGAAGGAAAATTAAAAGAATTATCAGAAAAATGGCTTGGAGCAGATTTAACAGTTTAGGAATTTTGGGACGGTCCTTTTTTCCTTATTTGGAAATTTAATTAAAAAAGGGATTTAAAGAACGTCCCCAAAAATCCCGGAGCTCTAAAACGATAGGAGGGAGAAATGGAAAACTTTTTAAATTTATTAAAGATTTTATCAGAAGGATTGGGAACAACTCTACTAGTTTTTTTGCTTACACTAGTTTTAGGAATTCCAGCAGGAATACTAGTTGCAGTTGCCAGAAATTCAAAAAATAAAATAGTTAAAACACTAATAAAAGTGTATATATTAATTATTAGAGGAACACCAATGATGTTACAAATAATTTTTATATATTTTGCACCATATTATTTGTTTAAGGTAACCTATGACAGGTTTGTAGCAATAATAATTGCATTTGTAGTAAATTATGCAGCATATTTTGCAGAAATATTTAGAAGTGGCATTTTAAGTATACCAAAAGGACAAAAAGAAGCAGCATTTACGTTAGGCTTTAGCAAAACACAAACTTTTTTTAGAATATTACTGCCACAGATTATAAAAAGAATATTACCAGCTATGTCAAATGAAGTAATATCATTAATTAAGACTACTTCATTAGCACAAATAATAGGAATTACGGAGATCTTTGCATTAGCACAAAAACAAGCAAGTTATCAATTTTCTATTCTACCACTATGTGTGGCAGGATTGATGTATTTAGTATTATGTACGATAATTACTTATGCATTTAATAAAGCTGAGAAAAAATATAGTTATTATACTATAACTTAAGAAAGGAGCGAGAAGAGTGAATAAAATATTAGAAATCGAAAATTTGGTAAAAAGATTTGGAGATAATTATGCAGTAAAAAATATTTCTTTTTCTGTAAATGAAGGCGAAGTATTAGCAATAATTGGTTCTTCTGGCTCTGGCAAATCCACAGTATTAAGATGTATAAACCAATTAGAAAAAATAGATGGTGGAAATATAAAAATATGTGGAGAACCTATGATAAAGGAAATTAAAACAGCTAATAAATTGCCTAAAAAATACAACAAAAAGAACAACAAAGTTATATATGCTGATAAAGAAATTCTAAATAAAATGAATTTAGAATGTGGAATGGTATTTCAAAATTTTAATTTATTTCCTCATTTATCTGTTTTAGAAAATGTAACTGAAGCAATGATACATGTTTTAAAAAACTCGAAAGAGAAAGCAGAAAAAGAAAGCATTAAAATTTTAACGAGAATGGGACTAAAAGCAAAAATAAATCAATATCCATGTAATTTGTCAGGTGGAGAACAACAAAGAGCTTCTATTGCGAGAACACTTGCAATAAATCCAAAGGTTATTTTTATGGATGAACCTACTAGTGCACTTGATCCAGAATTAGTAGGAGAGGTTTTAAAGGTTGTAAAACAACTTGCAAGTGAAAAGAGAACGATGGTTATTGTTACACACGAAATAAGTTTTGCACGAGAAATTGCAGATAGAGTTATCTTTATGAGCAACGGAGAGATTATAGAAGAAGGTAGACCAGAAGAGGTAATTGATAACCCTAAAAAAGAAAGGACAAAAGAATTTTTAAAAAGATATTTAAAATAAGGAGAGATAAATATGTTAGAAGGATTAAAACCATGTAAAGTAATGAAGTTCTTCGAAGAGATAAGTAAAATCCCAAGAAAATCAGGAGAAGAGGATAAAGTTGTTGAATACTTGAAAAAATTTGCATTAGAAAGAAATTTAGAATATTACAGAGATAATTATAGAAACATAGTAATAAAAAAAGAGGCTTCACAAGGAAAAGAGAATAGTCCTGCCATTGCATTGCAGGCACATACAGATATGATTTGTGAAAAGTCACCTGAAAGTAATCATGACTTTTCTATAGATGGTCTAGAGTTATATGTGGATGGGGATTTCATAAAAGCAAAGGGAACAACACTTGGAGCAGATAATGGAATAGGTGTTGCAATTATATTAGCTGTGTTGGATTGTGAAAATATAAAAGCGCCTAAATTAGAATGTATTTTTACTTCAGAAGAGGAAACAACAATGTTAGGTGCGATAAATTTAGATTTAGCTAACATAGAAAGTAACAGAATAATTTCATTAGATAATGGAAAAGAAGGAAAAATTCTAATTAGTTCAGCAGAATGTAATGAATGGAAAGGAAAAGTAAATTTTACAAGAGAAAAAACAGATAAGCCAAGCTTTGAATTAGTATATGATAGTTTTAAAGGAGGTCACTCTGGCGGAAATATTGGTGATGAAACAAGAGGAAATCCGATAAAATTAGCAATAGAGATATTAAAAAAATTGCAAGATGTTCAAATTGCAAATATAACAGGTGGAAGTCAAGTAAATGTTATTCCAAGAGAGGTGTCTGTTAAATTTGTTACAGAAAACAAAAATGCAGAAGAAATTATAACAAAAGAAATAACAAAACAAAAAGAAATTTATGGAAGAGATGTAAGAATAGAATTAAATAAGGATGCAGAAATTACAGAGGTAATAAATAAAGAAAATAGTAATAAAATAATAGATTTTATTGAAGAATTTCAAAGTGGAGCCATAAAGAAAGATGAGCAAGGAAATGTATTGCAATCAGGTAATATGGCAAAAGTAAAAACAAATGAAAAGGACATAGAGATAGAATTTTCAGAAAGAAGCAATATGCCAGCATTCGAAAAAGCATACTTAGAAAATTTAGAAAGTTTAATAAAAAAATATAACATAGAAATAGTATGGAATCAAAACTTAAAAGGTGTGCCAAAAAAAGAAAACAATACTTTAGCAAGAGAATGTGAAAAGGTATACAAAGAACTGTATAACGAAGAGATGGAAGAGATTGTATCACAAGGTGTAGTAGAAGGAGGTTTTTTTATATATAAAAAACCAAGATGTGAATATGTGTGTATAGGTCCAAACACATTTGACGTACACAGCCCAAGCGAAAGACTTTCTATAAATTCTACCAAAAAGATATGGAAATTTATTAAAGAATTATTAAATAAAATGTAAAACTATTGCGAAAAAATAAAAAATATAGTTTAATTATATTTGTATAGATTATCTTTTTTGGAAAGAAGTGATGGGATGAAAATATTAAAAAATCTTTTAGAAAATGATAATTGTATAAGAACTGAAAAAGATTTTCCTATAAAAGGAATGGAGTATTTAGATATAGTACCATTATTATCGGATGCAGAAATTTATAAAGAAATTACTAATATTTTTGTAAAAGAAATTAGTAATAAAAACGTACAATATATTGTATCACCAGAATCTAGAGGATTTTTCTTTGGATGTCCAGTAGCAGAGAAAATGGGACTTGGTTTTATTCCAGTAAGAAAGAAAGGAAAATTACCACCTACTACAGTTCAAACCACATTCGAATATGTTAAAGAATATGGCGAAGATGAATTGGAATTACCAAAATTAATAAATAATGGGGAATATAAAGATAAGAATTTTTATATTATAGATGACATTTATGCAACAGGAAATACAGTTCAGACATTAAAAAAAGAGATAGAAAAATTAGGTGGAAATGTAGTCGGAATTTCGGTTGTTATTAATATAAAAGAACTTAATAATGATGAGTTATTTTCAATTTTAGATGTAAACGAAGAATAGTAAAGAAAGGAATAAGCAAATGAAAAGAAAGATAATTACAAGTATAATTTTATTTATAGTAATAAGTTTATGTATGACATTTACAAAAGCAGATAATATAGTAGAAGTTAATAATTTAGATGATATAAAAGATTTAATACAGGCAAGTTCAGAAGGTAATGTAGATATTTATGATGTTTTACAAGCATATAAAGATTTAAGTGAAAAATATAGTAATGAAGAAATTGCAACAGCAATTGAAGAAAATAAAGACTTACTAACAGAACAAGGAATAAGTGAAAATGTTATAGATTCTGGAACTAGTGTGCTAAGATCTGTTGATGCAAAACAATTAAATAAGATTCTTTCAGAAGATATTAACATAGATGAAATACAACAACAATTAGAAGATGGAGCAACTCCAACAGAAATATTAAATAATATTCAGCAAGATATGAGTACAACAGATAAAATATCTTTAGGTGTAAATTTAATAATGGCTTTTACAGTAGTAAAGACTATCATGTGGATAATTGTTGTACTTATAATTTATAATATTATTGTTAGATGGAGAATTTATAAAAAAGCTGGAAAACATGGTTGGGCAGCATTAATACCAATATATAGAGATGTTGTTATGTATAAAATATGTGATGTATCACCATGGGTATTATTGTTATTGCTAGTACCAGTAGTAGGTTGGTTTGCATTAATAATTATAAATATTTATACTAAATTTACATTAGCAGAAGGTTTTGGAAAAGGAATTGGATTTGGTTTTGGTTTATGGATATTAGGACCAATATTCGAAGCAATTTTAGCATTCTCTAGAAAATCAAAATACATAGGATTTAATAGAAAATAGACTGTAGTTTATGCAGTCTTTTTTGTTGTCATTTAAAGCCAAAAATATTGATATTTTCGCCAAAATGTGGTATAATAAAAAGGTAGTATGGTGTAAGGAGAAAAGATATGTTTAATGAGAAAAAATTTAAATTTGATATAGAAAATTTAAAACAAGATTTAGCTATAGAAGATATGTATGTAACAGAAGAGGACATATCTTTATTAAGAGATTATCAGGAACAAAAAATATCAGAACAGGATATGATAAATAAAATAAAGAAAATGTCTTTATAAGGGGCTGGTTTTATGTATGATCTATATGAAGCTAGGAATTCTATATACTGTTATGAAAATACAGATATATTAAAAAATAAATTAAATATAAAAGATAAAGAAAAATTATATGATTATGAAAGAAAAATAGTTGTTGCAAAATTATTTATATTAAGACAAAAAGAAATAACAGGTAATTTTGATATTCATCATTTTGTTGGAATTCATAAATTTCTGTTTGAGGATATATATGATTTTGCAGGATTATTTAGAAGTGAAAATATTGCAAAAGGTAACTTTAGATTTGCAGAATGGGAATATATAGAACAAGAATTAATAAAATTATTGGATAAATTAAAAGAAGAAAATTATTTACAAGGATTATCTAAGGAAGAATTATCGAAGAAACTAGCATATTATATGGCAGAACTAAATGTTCTGCACCCATTTAGAGAAGGTAATGGTAGAGCAATAAGAGAGTTTATAAGGGAGCTCGCTGTTAAGAATGGCTACGAATTAGATTTAACTAAAACAACTCCAAAAAATATGTTAGATGCATGTATAGAATCGGTAGTTGACACAAGTAATTTAGAAGAAATTTTATATAAATGTTTAGTATAGTCACCATTAAAGCATGGTGACTATATTTTTGTGTTTAAAGCTTGTAATAAAAAAATTATAAAAAGGGGTATTAATATGAAAAAGTATTATTTTAGTTCAGAAAGTGTAACAGAAGGGCATCCAGATAAATTATGTGATTATATATCAGATAAGATATTAGATGAATGCTTAAGACAAGACGAAAATTCAAGAGTAGCAGTAGAAACATTTGCTTCTAGCAATAAGATTACAATTGCTGGTCAAATAACTTCAAAAGCTAATTTAGATATAGAAAAAATCGTAAGGGATACTATAAAAGAAATTGGCTTTGATAATAGCGAAACTGATATTGATTATAGAACTTGTGTTATAGATATAAATATTACTAAACAAAGTGATGATATAGCACTTGGAGTAGATATTGGTGGTGCTGGTGACCAAGGTATTATGTTTGGATATGCAACAAATGAAACAGAAAATTATATGCCATATGCAATATATATTGCACATAAATTATCTAAAAGATTAACAGAAGTTAGAAAAGAAAATATAGTGCCATATTTAAGACCAGATGGGAAAACAGAAGTAACTGTTGAATATGAAGACGAGACTCCAAAAAGAATAGAAAATGTATTAATTTCTACACAACATTTAGCTAATATTAGTATGGAACAATTAAAAGCTGATGTAAAGAAATATGTAATAGATGAAGTGATTCCACAAGACATGATTGATGAGAATACAAAAATTTATATTAATCCAACAGGTAGATTTGTTATAGGTGGACCTTTAGGCGATACAGGGCTTACAGGAAGAAAGATTATTGTAGATACATATGGCGGATATGCAAGGCATGGTGGTGGTGCTTTCTCTGGAAAAGATGCTACAAAAGTTGATAGATCTGCTGCATACATAGCAAGACATATAGCAAAAAATATTGTTGCAAATGGATATGCTGATAAATGCGAAATTCAATTATCTTATGCTATTGGAATAGAAGAACCTTTATCTATATATGTAAATACTTTTGGAACAAATAAGATTGAAGAAGAGGAGATTATTAATAAAATAAAGGAAAAATTTGATTTAACTCCAAATGGAATTATAAAATACTTGGACTTACAAAAACCTATATTTGCTACAACTACTAACTATGGACATTTTGGAAAAGATTATTTACCTTGGGAAAAAATAATAAAAATGTAATTAGGTGATAAAATGGAAGAAAAAACAAATGTAATGAGGATATTAGATAAGCATAAAATTGTTTATACAAAACATACTTATGATCCATCAAAAGCTATTAGTGGAGTAGAAGTTGCTGATTTTTTGGGAGAAGATTATAACAGGACATTTAAGACTTTAGTTACAGTTCGGAAAATCTGGTGAACATTATGTTTTTGTAGTTCCTGTTGCAGAAGAATTAGACTTAAAAAAAGCTGCAAAAGCAGTAAATGAAAAAGGTGTAGAGATGCTTAAATCTAAGGAATTATTATCTCTTACAGGTTATATTCATGGCGGATGTTCTCCAATAGGTATGAAAAAACAATTTAAAACTGTAATTTATGAAACTGCAAAAAAATATGATACGATAATGTTTAGTGCAGGGAAAATAGGATATCAAGTGGAGATGAATGTTAAAGATTTAAGCGAAGTCATAAGGCTTGAATTTGCAGATATAATAAAGGCTGAAAGTTGAAAATTATTATAGAATATGCTAAAATATAAGCATATAATTGCTAACAATTATATAAAAAATACACAAGGAGAGTGGTTATCAAATTCACATAAGAAACTTTATAAAAGCTGATTATGTGTTATCAGTCTAATAAAAAACACGAAAAAGAAAAAAGAATTGGAGAGTGTTTAAAATGAAAAGTGCCTCGGGTAGTATTACTCTTAAAAAGGCAACTAGAAAAGACATCAAGGAAATTACAGAATTAATATACATTACAGAGCCAGAACCAGAGCTCGAATGGGGATATGGTTCTGAAAAAGAAAGAAAACAAGTATTAGAACATTTAATAAAAATTAAAAATAACCGATTTTCATTAAAAAACTTTATTGTTGCAAGGAAAGATAATAAGTTAATTGGTATGGCATTATTAATTGATGGTAAAGATATTGACAGATTAACAATTAATAGTGAGAAAAAAGTAGTAAAAATTCAGAAAGGATTTTTAAACAAATTAGGATATATTTATTCATCAATAAGAGATTATTTCTTATTTAGAGAATGTGAAGATGATGAATTTTATATATCAAATATAGCTATAAAAAAGGAATTTAGAGGAAACGGATATGCTAAGGTTATGATTGATAAAATTAGCCAAATGGCAAAAAGAAAAGGTTATGAGAAAGTTTCTTTAGTAGCTAAAAATGACAAGTTAATTAAGTTCTATGAAAGTTTAGGATTTAATTTAATTAATAAGAGAATAAGAAGAATGGTTTCTGAAATATAAAATATAAATAAGCATGAATATATAAATTCATGCTTATTTTTTTAGTTTACAAAAGGAAAGCCCCATATACCGAAGTATGTAGGGCTCTCTAAGATGAACATCAGCTATCAATACGTTCGAAGTATGGGTCTGGAGACCACACAACCTGACCATCTGAAGTTAGAAGCATTTGAACGTTCAAACCTTCAAATGGTAATGTTATCGTCGTAGAAAAGGTATAATTACTTGCATCCAATTCATAATCCTGAGTGCAATCAGAATTAGAATAGATCTTTCTACCTTCTGCAAGACGGTAAGTGTTACCATCAGGTCTAAAATAGAGTGTCAGAAATTCGCGGAAGGTGATTCCACCATTTTCTGCTGCTTCTCCTGCTTCTAACTGCTTGATTTGTTCATCTTTTGTGGCGATCTGCTGTTGCAGTTCGTCAATCTTGGCCTGCATCTCGTTAACACTGATGTTATCGGGGACAGGCTCTGTTGATGCATTTGCATCAGTTGTTGAGGAGTCTCCTGCTGAGTTAGATTCATCAGCAGAAGTTACTGTTTCCTGTGTTGCTGCTTGAGGTTCGGGTTTCTTACTATGGGTCTGGTCCCAAATCGTTGCGAATGCAAGAAATAGAACCAAGACACCACCGATAAGAATTCCCACCTTAACTTTGTTTACCTTACCACTACCTGTTGTTCTCCGTGTTGACATACTAAAGTCCTCCTTAAATTGAAATGTACTTTAATTATATCACTTAATTAACATAAAATCAAATCGAGGGGGTGAGTACTATATTTCAAAGGAAGGCTAGTACATGAATCAAAAGGAAAAGTAAAAAATTGGATAAAATACTGAGTAATAGAAACGATTTTGATCCGCTGGATATGATTCCAAAAATAAGGGGAATTTTAGGCGGTAGTCTAAAGTACTTTGAGGAGTTTCGGACTGACAACGATATTTTGATGATAGAAGCTGAAAAATATTTCAATCAGTGATATAAGAAAAATCGCTGATAAAAAGAGAAAAGAAATGAAATAGAAAGTAGAAAAACTCTCTGCAGAAATATAATCTGTTGTCACCTAAAAAACAGGCTTAAGAGACTTAAACCTGTTTTTTCTAGTATATTTTTTAGTCATTATCTTTATTGCAACCACAGTCAGAGTTTTGCATATTATCACAATTCATATAAAACTTCTTTTCAGCGAGTTTATCTTGGACTCCACGTAAAGCTTCACCAAATCTTTGGAAGTGAACGATTTCTCTTTGTCTTAAGAAACGAAGAGGGTCAACTACATCTGGTTCATCACGACATAAATCTATTAATTTTTCATATGTTGCACGCGCTTTTTGTTCTGCTGCTAAGTCTTCTTGTAAATTAGCAATTACATCTCCTTTACAAGCTAAACAGTTAGCGTTAAAAGGCATTCCACTAGCTGCTTGTGGATATACGTCAACACCATGATCTGTATAATATGGACTAAGTCCCGCTTTTTCTATTTCTTCTATAGATGCATTTCTAGTTAGTTGATGAACTATACTTCCTACCATTTCAAGATGCCCAAGTTCTTCGGTGCCTATATCGTTAAGAATTGCCTTAGATTTTTGATCTGGCATAGCAAATCTTTGTGATAAATAACGAAGAGATGCAGCAAGTTCTCCATCAGGTCCGACCATATTGAGAAATAATAACTTTAGCAAGTCGTGGATTAGTACATTTTATATTTATTGGGTATTGTAAAGTTTTCTTATAAGTCCACATTTAAAATTCCTCCTTCCCATGGCCAAGGCTCTTCTAGCCATCTCCATTTATTACAAGGGTAATTAATTGTTAAAGGACCATATACTTTTTGATATTTATCTTCTAAATCTTTTAATTCTTGGCAATATTTTCTGTGTAAACATAAAGCTTTTTGATCAGTTGGATGTGTATCTAAATATAAAGCCAAATCATTAACTGCAAAAGCATAACATCTTATTTGTTGTAATAATCTTCCTTGCATTTCACAATCATTTTTTTGTGTGCATTCACATGTACATTTGCATTCCATATTTTCATTTAACATTTATTACACCCCTTTCCAATTTCATTTCTAGATTCTATATACCTAATTTGTTGCATAGATTGCCCTGGCGAATAAGGACTAACTAATTCTGGAAAAATAGTTCCCATTTTAAGTCCTATACAAGGTTTAAAAGTCTTATCCATATATTGGATTGGAACATAACTTTGACCAAGCATTGGATTATCCGGGAAAACATTAGCTTCTTCAGCAAATCCACAAGAGCAACTATCATAATCGTCTTCTACATAAGAACTAACGGAATTACATTTAGTTTCTAACATATCTGTAGAATTGTCATTATTGTTATTATTCATACAATAACATTTTTGATATCTTCTGAACATATTTTATTCCTCCTTTTATAACATTATATGAGGTAAAAAATATTTTGCGACAAAAGTATACAAATAAAAACATAAATGATAGAATGAAGCAAAAATAAGAAGGTGAAAAAATGAGAAAATTAATAATAGAAGTAGGTTCTACTTGTACGAAATTAGATGAAGTAAATGATGAAGAAATAAAACGTATTAACGAAGTGACAATAGAATTTAAAAGACATTTTAATAAAACAAGGAAATTAGATGATAATGACGTATTAAAATTAATAAATCTTGTAAAAGAAGCACAATTAAAATATGATAATATTTTTGTTTGTGGTACAAGTATTTTTAGAATATTAGAGCAAAAGACGAAAGAGGAATTTATAAAAAAATTTTATAAAGAAACTGGTTTGGAATTTAATATTATAAGCCAAGAAGAAGAGAATAAATATACAGTAGAGGGAACAACTAGAAATGTTAATAGTAAAGTAGCAGTGTTCATAGGTGGAGGAGGTTCCACAGAAATTGCTATTTATGATAATGGAATAAAAGAAATGTGCAATACAAAAATAGGTGTAATTGATGTAATGGAACAATATCCGGATTTGGGAGAGAATCTAGCAACAACAGATGTAAAAACAGTAAGAGAATGGGTGAAAACAAAATTAAAAGTTCCCACTCAAAAAGCGGATGTATTGATATTAGCTGGTGGAGGACATATGAAGTTTGCCAAAAATTCTGGGATTAGATTTGAAAAAAATATTTTATTCGAAGATAATCAAGAACCAATTATGATGGATATTAATACAAGAAAAATAGATACAGAAAGATATTATAAAGAAATTTCTTTAAATGAAATAAGAAGCAAGGTAAATGATCCAGAATGGTGGTATGCAACTCGTGCAATGTGTGCAATGGTGTTAGAAGTAGCAGATAGTTTAGATGTAAAATATATTATACCTACAGATATATCAATGGTGTATGGATTAGCAAATAAGTAATAAAAAAGCACTATGTAATTATTTACATAGTGCTTTTTTATTATATTGTAACAATTCTTTTTGTATAGTCTAAATTAGCTACAGAATCATTTTTATATGCTAAGGTATAAATATTGGTTGCTAAAATATCTTTACTTAACATATGCTTATAAGTTTTATTATTAGAAGAATCAAAGAAATTCTTAACAGAAGTTATTAATGTTATTTTGGGATTAGCATTATAAATCTCGGAAATAAGTTCTTTGCCTTTTTGGCTATATCCAAGAATTCTAGCATAAGGTACAGTTTTACGAGAAATGTACATATCTTTTTTTGTTATATTTAACAAAATATATAATAAAATTCTTTGAATTCTAGTTTGTGTATATCTTTTTGTCTTAATTATATTTATTAACTCTGCTAAAGTATTGCAAGAATTAGCTGCATTTTTAATAGAGTTTTCTAAGCCTTCATTTACTTCTGGAAATTTTTTAAGATCAGCTGTAGACAACCTTCTAATAGAATATAAAATTTCTTTTTCAAATTTTGATATATCTATAACATATTGATTATTTTCTATCTCTTGCATTAATAAGTCATAAGCAAGTCTAGGCATTACTTTTCTAATATCATTAAATTGATTATTTACAATCATATTTCTAATTGCTGTAGCACTTGCATATTCATCAACAATGCAATTACTATTATAAAAAGCTTTTTCACGTTTTATGGTTATTGGCATAATATGAGATTTATATTTCTTTAAAGCTTTTAAGTATTCAATTGCTAAAGTATTATTGGGTTGATTTAAAATGTTAGAATATTTTTGGTCATTTAAATATAGCAATATTGCATTTTCTCTAGCTTTTGGAAAAGAAAGCCCTTTTTTTAATTCTTCATTTAAGAATTCTACATATTGTTTTGGCTCTTCATATAAAATACCAGAAAATCTATTTAATATATCTATATCGGAATTCTCGGAACCAAATGAAACTGTATCTACAATTTTTAAGGAGTTTAAAAGTTTTATAGCGCCTTCTGCAAAATTTTCTGCACTAGAAATAGAATATACTGTTGGAAGCTCTAAGACTAAATCTATACCACTTTTTAGAGCCATTTCTGTTTTTACCCATTTATTAACTATTGAGGTATTACCTCTTTGAACAAAATTACCACTCATAATACAAATACTGTATTCGGCACCAGTTTCTTCTTTAGATTTGGTTAAATGCAAAAGATGACCATTATGAAATGGGTTATATTCTGCAATAATTCCTAAAACTTTTGACATATTTATCCCTCCTTATATTGTAGTATAAACAAATTATTGATATAATATCATAAAATGGTAAAAATTACAAATATAGGAGAAGAAAATGGAAGAAATAACAATATATACAGATGGAGCGTGTTCTGGAAATCCAGGTCCTGGGGGATGGGGTGCGGTACTTATGTATAAAGAAAATAAAAAAGAAATATCAGGTGGAAAGCTAAATACAACAAATAATGAGATGGAAATTACAGCAGTTATACAGGCTTTAAAAATTCTAAAATATCCTTGCAATGTTAAATTATATAGTGACAGTGCATATGTTGTAAACTGTTTTAAACAAGGCTGGATATACAATTGGAGAAAGAATGGGTGGAAAAATGCCGCAAAAGAGCCTGTGAAAAATAAGGAGTTATGGGAAGAATTATATGAACTTACTAAAATTCACAAAGTTGAATTTATAAAAGTAAAAGGACATAGTGATAACGAATATAATAATAGATGTGATGAATTAGCGAGAACAGCTATAAAAAACTTATAATAAATTAAATAAAGGAAATAGAAAATGATAGTAATATATGATTTTGATGGTACATTAACTCCGTATTCTTTACCACAATATGAAATAATAAAAAAATGTGGATATAATGAAGAGAAACTAATAAATAGAGTAGCAGAAGAATTAACTAATAGCAAAGGACTATATGAAGCTTATTATAAATGCTATACAGAAATATTGTTAGAAAACAATATTTTATTAACTAAAGAAAATGTTTGCTTAGGAGCAGATAAAGTAAAATTTAATAATGGAGTTATAGAATATTTTAAAAATTTCCAAAGTCGAAAAACAGGTGTAAAACATTATATTGTTACTTCTGGAATAAAAGATTATGTGAATAAAACAGTAATTGGAAAATATGTAGATGGTGTTTATGGGGTTACATTTAATGAAGAGAATGGAATATATAAAGATATAGATATTTTATTAACAGATAAAAAGAAAGTAGACGTCATTAAGCATGTTCAAAAAGATAATAAAGAAACTAATAACATTATATATTTTGGTGATGGATTAACAGATAGCTTCGCATTTGAATATGTTCATAGTATAGGTGGTAAGAATGTATTTATAGCAACAAAAAATGAATCAATGGAAACGTATAAAAAATTAAATGTTAAAGGAATTATAGATAAATGTTTCGAACCAGATTTTAGTATGGATTCTGAATTGAGTAAGTATATTCAAACACAAATAGAAGAGGAAAAATGTAAATAATTCTGTAGTAAAAACATGTGTTATGTTTACCCTAAATATTGTTTATTTATGCAAAATATGGTATAATAAGAACGTGGGAGGTAGGCGTATGAAAATAATAGGCGTAACAGGAAGTTCCGGAGCAGGAAAAGATACTTTATGTGAAATACTAGAAAATAAATATAATGCAGAAATAGTAGATGCAGATAAAATTGCTAGAGAGTTATCTAAAAAGGGAACAATGTACTTACAATCAATAGTTGAAAGTTTTGGATCTGGAATAGTAGATAGAAAAGGTGAATTAAATAGAAAAAAATTAGCAAGTATCATATATGAGGATGATAAAAAGAGGGAAGAACTAAACAAGCTTACCTTTATTTATGTTGTAGATGAAATAAAGAAAAGAATAAATAAAATAAAAAAGAAAATAATTGTTGTAAATGCTCCATTATTATTTGAAAGTAATTTAGATCAAGTTTGTGATTTTGTAATAGCTATTATAGCAGAAAGAAATGTTCAAATTGAAAGAATAATGAAAAGAGATAACATAAAAGCAGATGAGGCAGAAAAAAGATTAAATATGCAAAATACGGACGAGTTTTATATAGAAAATGCAGATTATATTATACATAACAAAGGGGATATAAAAGATATAGAAAAACAATTAAAAGACATAAAAATATAATTAAATAACTTTTGTTATTGACGATTCTAAAATTTTTTAGAATCGTTTTTTTCGTATTACAAAAATATTACATTTTAGTTATTTTATTGAAAAGAAAATAACAATGGCATATAATTAACAAAAATGTCATATAAGAGGAGTAATGAATATGTATAATGATAGCTTTGCAGATATGATGCTAAATGAAAGAAAATTAACTGAAAAAATGAAGATATTGTTGTATTTTAAGAAAAAACATAACTGCTTTTTTGATAATACAGTAATATTTAAAACAGAAATATGTAGAATGTTTTTAGAACATTCTAAGCCAGATGTTGATAATAATTTAGTATTAACAGCGTGTTTATTATATGCGTGTAAAAAGAGTGTAATTTCATTTACAGAAGAAAAAAGAAGAACTTATTTACGTAAAGGAGCAGAATATCTTGAAGAATTAGGATTCGACAAAAAGTTTTGTAGAATTTGTGAACAAGCTAATAGAATTGCTAACATTACACCAAGAGATAAAGAGGGAGACATATTAGAATTAATAGATAATTTTGGAATGCTTCTAGACAGGGATGATAGAAGAGCTTTTAATCCAACAGAAGCTTTATTCGTTTTGGAAAATGAAAATTTAAAAGGATTAGAAAATGTATATTTACAAGACTTTAAAGAATTTGTTATGGAATTTGAGAATTTAGAGACTCTTGGATTAGACAAAAGTAAAATAATTACAAGATGGCAAACTAAAATTAATATGATTCCAAAATATAATTTAGCACAAGGAATTAATGCGGCTATAGATTATAGAACAACTGCCAAAAAGTTATACATAGAAGGCAAAAAATTAGAAGTTAATAAAAATGGAATAAGAGACAATAAACAAGAAATAAATGCAGATAGAAGAATAAAGCATGAAATAGCAAAACAAATAGATGAAGAGCATAAGTTTTCTGACTTGTTAAATATAAGTGGGGAGGAATAAAAAATGAATGAATTTTTTGCAGATTTGCATGTACATATTGGTAGAGCAGAAAATAACAAGCCAATAAAAATTACTGCAGCGAAAAGTTTAAACTTTGCAAATATTGCAAAAGAATGTGAAGAAAGAAAAGGAATAAACATTGTAGGAATTATAGATTGTGCATCACCATATGTTATTCAAGATATAGAAGAATTCTTAAAAACAGGCGATGCATACGAGCTAGAAGATGGAGGAATTATATATAAAGATAAAGTATGTATAATACTTGGAAGTGAGACCGAAACATCAGAAAAAGGTAGAAATGGCAAAAAAGGTTCAGCACACAACTTATGTTATTTTCCACATCTAAAAGATATAAAAGCTTATTCAGAAGAAATGAGTAAACATATAAAAAATATAACATTAAGTACCCAAAGGTCAGATTTATCAGGATATGAATTAATAGATATTGTAGAAAAATATAATGGTATACTAGTACCAGCACATGCTTTTACACCATTTAAAAGTTACTATGGAAATTGTACAGACAGACTAAAAGATATATTTAAAGAAAAATATGATAAGATTTTTGCAGTAGAATTAGGTTTAAGTTCTGATACATATTTAGCAGATATGATATCAGAATTAGAAGATAAGACATTTGTTACAAATTCTGATGCACATTCATTGCCTAAAATAGCAAGGGAATATAATAAAATACAAATGGAAGATATATCTTTTAAAGAATTAGTTAAAGCACTAAAAAATGAAGATGGAAGAAAAATTGTTGCAAATTATGGACTAGATCCAAAGCTAGGTAAATATCATAGAACATATTGTGATGCTTGCAATTCTACAATTCAAACTAAAGAACCAGTAGAAGTATGTCCTTATTGTGGAAGTAGTAAAGTTACATTTGGAGTTTTTGATAGGATAGAATTAATAAAAGATAAAAAAGAATCTGTAAGTCCAAAATCTAGACCAGATTATATATATCAAACACCACTAGGTTTTGTACCTGGTCTAGGAAATAAAACAATAGAAAAACTATTAGATAATTTTGGAACAGAAATGAATATATTACATAAGTTGTCATTTGATGATATAGAAGCTGTTGTAGGAACTAAGCTAGCTACAATTATTGATGAATCTAGAAAAGGAAGATTACAAATAGAAGCTGGTGGAGGAGGAAATTACGGAAAAGTTTCCACAAAAACACTAGATAATTAGTTCTAAAAATCATTTTATCACATAGATATTATGTATAAATAATTCTATGGAGGATAAAATGAAAAAAACAAAAAATACATATATAGAGGTAATTTTAAAAAATTTACAAGAAAATAAAAAAATATATATATTATTATTAATTTTTTTACTTATAGGAATTGTTTTAGGAGTATTTTTTATAAATAACTCTGATGAAGCACAAAAAAATGAGGTTAGTGAATATATAAATAATTTTGTTACAACATTAAAAGATAATAACTCGATAGATAAAAATGAATTAATAAATGTATCATTCAAAAGAAATATATTAATGGGAATAATATTATGGTTCATAGGTTCTACTATTATTGGTTTACCACTAATATATTTTTTTGTTTTGTATAAAGGTTTATGTATCGGATATACAATATCTGGAGCCATAATCGCACTAGGAACTGGAAAAGGTGTGTTTTTTTGCATAGGAAGTATATTATTTCATAATATTATATTTATTCCAGCATTATTTTTTATAGCGGTAAGTAGTACAAAATTATGTTATGCAATTATGAAAAATAGAACCAAAGAAAATATAAAATTAGAAATTATACGACACTCGATATTATCTATAATAGCAGTAGTATTTTTTATGTTATCTTCTTTAATAGAAGTCTATATTTCAACAAATTTACTTACGTTTATAACAAAATATATTTAATAATTAGCAAAAAGATATTTACAATTTTGAATATCTTTGATATAACATATATAGTTTATGTAAATAATATATGTACATAAAACTAAAAAAAGCAGTAGAGGAGATAGTAGCATGGAAAAGAAAATTAAACTTTTTTTAGAATTTTTACAAAAAGATAAAAAATTATCAAATAACACACTACAATCATATAAGAGGGACATTACCCAATATGAATCATATATAAATGAAGAAAATTTACAATATTTAAAAGTTACAAAAGATGATATAAAAAAATATCTTGAAAACTTAAAAAATATTGGTAAAAAAACTTCAACAATTTCTAGAAACTTAGCATCAATAAGATCATTTTATCAGTATTTAGTAAGAACTAAAAAAATAAAAGAAGACCCAACAGAGGGAATACAATCTCCAAAAGTAGAAAAAAGAGTACCAAGTGTTTTAAGTTCTAAAGAAGTAGAATTATTATTAGAGCAACCTAAAGCTGTTGATTTAAAAGGAATTAGAGATAAAGCAATGTTAGAATTTGCTTATGCAACAGGAATGAGAGTAACAGAAATAATAAATCTAAATCTAGAAGACGTTAACTTAAAAGAAGGATATGTTTCTTGTACAAATGCCAATAAACAAAGAAATATACCACTAGGAGCAATTTCTATTAATGCTTTAAAAGAATACATAAAGAAAGCAAGACCATATTTAATTAAAAGTGAAGATGAAAAATCTTTATTTGTAAATATAAATGGTAAAAGATTAACAAGACAAGGTTTTTGGAAAATAGTAAAATTCTATAAAGAACAAGCTCATATAGATAAAGACATTACACCACATGTGTTAAGACATTCTTTTGCAACACATTTATTGCAAAATGGGGCAGATTTAAAAGCAATCCAAGTTATGCTTGGTCATTCTGATATTTCTTCAACCCAAGTATATATGCAATTTCAAGATGAAGGACTTAAAAATATTTATAAGAAAGCTCATCCAAGAGCATAAGTTATATATTAAAACCACCAATGCTAAGACATTAGGTGGTTTTTTCTGGATTTAAATATAGGAAAAAAGAACGCTCATAAATCCCTATTTTGCATTCACTTTTTTTTTATGTTATGTTATACTAGTAAGCATGAAAAGACATGGAGGTTAATATGAATGAACTTACAAGTGATGAAAAATTAAAAATACAAACAAACTTAGAATATATAGGACTAGATTTAAATAATATACCACAATTTATAAAAAATTATAGACCTCTTGAATTTAGACCTATTAGAGGCTTTAGCGAAAATAAAAGTAGAATATATAAATATTTAAACATAAAAGATATTCAAATATATATAACTCCAAGAAATAAAATGGATTTGCTTTCAAAGAAATATGAGGAATGTAACCAACTATATGATTATTTAAAGCTTGAATCAGAAGATGACATAGTAAAACATGGCGTGTTTTTAAAAATGGTAGATAAGATAAATATAAATGAATTAGAAAGAATAGCTGCCGAACAAGAAATCTTAAATGAAGAAATTCCATTCGAAGTAAAATATAGCGAAAATTATCTTTGGCAAATTTATTATTCCGACATAACAAAACAGTATTTTATGATGGTAACTCTAGAAGATGAGGAATTTGAAGCATTTTTTTATCTTCTAAAGAAACAAATAGAAGCATATAAAGAAAATAAGGATATATATATTTATGTGCCTGTATGCAATACAGAATATTCTGGTGAGTTATTAACAAGAAATGAGATTGCAGATACAGAAAATTATATATGGTTATTTACTAAAGATTGGCCATTTGTTTATGAGGTGTATGACAAAAATGGAATAATGAATGTATATATTATAGGAAACACTATTTGTTATGAAAAGATTAACAGTCATTATAAAATTGTAATAAAAAATGAAGAAGAAGCAATTAAGTTTTTTAAATTAATTAAAGCATTATTTATTTTACAAACAGAAACAAATGGTAAATATGTATTCGAGCCAAGAATAAAAAAAGATGGAAGCTTAGAATTTTTATATAACGGAGATATAATAGAATATGGGAATTTAACTAATTTTATAAAAACAGAGTTTTATAAGACAGATAATGAGATTAATGATATCGTAGAAAAACTAAATAAATGTGAAAAACAAAAACAAGAATTATCAATAGAAGAAAAAAACAAAGTAAAAGAATTTCAAGACAAAGAAAAGGAAATATCAATATATTTAGATTGTAAGCGTAGTTTTTTTGGAAAGATTAAATTCTTTATGCAAAACAAGAAAAAATTAAAAGGAAGAGCAAAAGAGATATTAGATAAAGATAGCAAAGAAGAGGAAGAAACACAAGAAATAGAAGAGATTTTTAAAGAGAATGATGGTATAGATAGAACAAAGGAATTCTTAACAATAGAGGATTTAGTTTTATTGATTAAGGCTTTTGAAAGACAAGATAAAAGACTAAAAAATGATGAAATGGATGTACGAGCATTAGAAAATAAAATAAAAATTTTAAATAGTAAAATTCGCAATGCAGAGGCATATTTAAAAGAAATAGATGAGCATAACAAGAGTATTTTTGATTTTTGGAAATATACCAATAAGGATAATAACTTAATTTTATCAGAGATAGATGCAGAAGAGGAAGTTCCAGTTACAAATTTAGAAAAGACATTTGATTATTTAGAAGATTTAGAAGAGCTTGGCAAGAACATGGATAAAATAATAAGGAAAAAATTATCTAAAAAAGAATGTGACAGTATATTTTTAGCTACAACAGAGATTTTGGAATTCATCAACAAGATAAAAGATAAAGATGACCTAAATGAGAAAGAATTGCATCTAATAGAACAAGAACTTAATGATATAAAAGAGAAAACTACAATTGTAAGTTCATTATTTCCAAAAGAAGAATACGATATTTTTGGTGGACTTTCTGAAGATAAAACAAAAATTAGAGTATTAGCAGGAAGAAAGCATCGTGAAATAGAGAAAAATATGTACAGAGTAATAGATGTAAATAAGAATACGTCATTAGATAGGTTTGTAGAAAAATTAAAAGTAATTGTAAGTGATATAGAAAAGGCTTTATTACAAATAAAGGCACCAATGAATTTATCATTATATGTGGCAGAAAAAGATATAAATAAATCTAATTTCGAAATTTATCATGTAAATCCAGAAGAAGCTATAAATGATATAGAAAGTACTGATGAGCATATCTGTAGGATAAATATAAAAAAGGGAATGCCACTTATATTTTTAACTAATACAGTTTATTATGACAATTATAATAAGACACTTCCAGAAGGTATGGAGCTAAATGATTTGGTATTACTAGATAATTCGAAATTTGAATTTTTAAAGAAAAGAGAATCATTTTTCAGAATGAATAAAGAAGTAAAGAAATTTGAATACCAAAATTGTGATATACATGTAAAAGAATATAATTTGAAATTAAAACATAAGAAGGAGGAAAACAATGATAAATAGAACAATTATTGTTGTTTTAGATAGTTTTGGAGTTGGAGAATTACCAGATGCAGATAAATATGGTGATGTAGGTGCAAATACATTAGGACATATTTATGAGCTTGCAAAACCTAAATTAACTAATATGAAAAAATTAGGTTTATATAATATTGATGGATTAACAATTCCAGAAAAAGAAGAAAATCCTATTGGAAATTATGGTAAAGCACAAGAAAAATGTGCCGGTAAAAATAGTCCTGTAGGACACTGGGAAATCTCAGGATTTGTAAAAGAAAAGCCATTTAAAACATATCCAAATGGCTTTCCAGATAAGATGATAGAAGAATTTAAGAAAAAAACAGGATTACAAGGCACTTTGTTTAATGGTGTTGGTTCTGGTACAGAATTATTAAAACAATATGGAGAAGAACATTTAAAAACAGGATTTCCTATTGTATATACTTCTGCAGATAGCGTTTTTCAAATTGCAGTACATGAAGACATAATTCCTGTAGAACGATTATATGAAATTTGTAGAATAGCAAGAGAAATGTTAAGTACAGAAGAATATGATATAGGAACAGTTATTGCTAGACCTTTTGTAGGAGATAAAGCAGATAATTTTACTAGAACATATAATAGAAAAGATTTTGAATCACCAGAATTTGGTAAGACAATGCTTGATGTACTTTATGAGAATAACGAAGAAGTAGTTGCAATTGGAAAGATTGAAGACTTATTTTCAGGCAGGGGAATATCAAGAGCAATTCATACAGAAGGAAATGCTGATGGAATAGAAAAAACAATAGAAGAAATAAAGAATAGTAAAAACGCAAAATTAATTTTTACAAATTTAGTAGATTTCGACATGCTTTATGGTCACAGAAATAATGTAGAAGGTTATGCAAAAGCCTTAGAATATTTTGATAATAAATTACCAGAAATTATTGAAGCAATGAATGAAGATGATTTATTAATTATAACAGCAGACCATGGAAATGATCCTTCAACACCAAGTACAGATCATGATAGGGAATATATACCTATTTTAGTTTATGGAAAAAATATAAAACATGGTATTAATCTTGGAATAAGGGACACATATGCAGATATTTCAGCAACTGTATTAGATATTTTTGATTATCCTATCTTAAAATACGGAAAGAGTTTTAAAGATTTGATAATTTAATTATTGCAAAATAAAAAAATATATGCTAATATGTATTAGCATATAAATGCCGATGTGGCGGAACTGGCAGACGCACCAGACTCAAAATCTGGCGGGAAACCATGTGGGTTCGAGTCCCACCATCGGTACCAATTTATACTCCCACGAAATTGGGAGTATATTTTTTTTACTAAAAAAATGTAAAATTTTGTAAAAAATATTTGCGAAAATTTGTTTTGTATGATATAAAAAGAAGAAGAGAGGAGAATTTTTATTATGGATAGTATAATGGAACAGAATAACCAAGTTTTTGGAAACTATTATAATAAAATAAATGATTTAATATTAAAGACAAAACAAAATGTTGCAAAAAATATTAATTATGAAATGGTTGAATTATATTTTGAAATAGGTTCTACCATAAATGAATTAATTGAAAATTATAATTTGGAAGCATCTCAAAATAAAATTTTAAAATTATTTTCAGAAAAACTAACACAAGAATTTGGTCAAGGATTTAGCGTTTCAAATTTAAAGAAAATGAAAAAGTTTTATTTAACTTATGAAGATGGTTCCACACTGTGGAACCAGTTAAGTTGGAGTCATAATCGCTTAATAATGAATATTGATAATGAAGCTAAAAGAACTTTCTATTTAGAAGAAACGATAAAATCAAATTGGAGTGTTAGGCAATTAGAAAGACAAATAAATAGTTTTTATTATGAAAGACTTTTGTCGACAAGTAAAGAACATAAAGAAGAAGTGAAAAATGAAATAAATCTTTTAGAAAAAAAGGAAAAAGTTCAAGATTTTATTAAAGATCCTTATGTTTTAGAATTTTTAGACATAAAAGATAGAAGATTTTTAGAAAAAGATTTGGAGTCTAATTTACTAGAACATATATCAGAATTTTTATTAGAATTAGGCAGGGGATTTTCTTTTGTAGCAAGACAAAAGAGGATTGATGTTGATGGGGATAATTTTTATATTGACTTGGTCTTTTATAATTTTGTGCTAAAATGTTTTGTTTTAATTGATTTAAAATTAGATAAATTAACACATCAAGATATTGGACAAATGGATTTTTATGTTAGATATTATGATAATGAAATAAAAGCAGAAGATGATAATCCAACAATAGGAATTATATTATGTTCGGATAAAAAAGATACGATAGTAAAATATTCTGTTCTTAATGATAATAAGAATTTATTTGCTTCAAAGTATCAATTATATTTACCAACTGAAGAAGAATTGGCAAGAGAAATACAAAAACAGAAAGAAGAATTTGAAGATAAAGAATAGATTTGGTTCCACACTGTGGAACCATTTCAATATAGAAAAAACAGAGAAAAAGGTGGTAGTATGATTAAACAAGTATACAATTTAAATGAAAAATCATTTAGAAATTATAATGGACCAGATAAGGGTTTTAAAGAAAAAATATTATTTTTGGATATAATGGTAGAGGAAAGACCTCGTTAGCAAAAGGTTTAATACGAGAGTTTTTAAAAGATACTGCAAATAGTTCAGAAAATTATAGATTTTTTAATCGAAATTACATTAAAGAAAATATAATATTAAAAGAAAGTAACAATTCTAAAATTAAAGGAGTTATAGCAAATTTTGGAAAAAAAGATGTGGATATAGAGAAGCAGATTAAGTTATTAGAAGAAAATATTATAGATACAAAGGAACTTGAAAATGAAATACAACAATTAAATAAAAATATACGTGCTGAAATTGATAAAATACATGATGAAAAGAAAGGTAGCATTTCAATACAAAAGAAACCTATGTCAAAAACTAATTGTGAATGTACATTGTTTTTTCCATGTTGTTATCCTCCTAAATTATATAATTGATATTGCATAATATTATTAATAACACATTATGTAAAACATACAAGTTTTTATCAAAAAATATCCACTAAACAATAAACAATTATTGACAAACGATAACAAAAGAAATAAAATGTCTTCACAAAATATTTATGGAGGTATTTTATTATGAAAAAAATAAATATATTTTTAGGAGCAATACTACTCAGTATATGGAGTGTAATATTATTTTTTGGAAAACACATAGGACTTTCAATGTTATTGTTTGCAATACCAATTACGTATTACATAGTAATATTATTAGAAAAAACAAATAAAATAAAAAATAAAAATTCAAGAATTTTAATAATACCAATAATTATTTTAGCAAGTACTTACTTTATTTTTAATAATAGCTTTTTTAATTTGTTAAATCTATTAGTAATACCAATATTATTAATTATGATGATTTTAAGTTTAACTACTACAAAATTAATAGCAAAGACCTTGCTAGAAAGAATTTTAGATATAGTAATAGAGCCATTTGCATATATTGGCGAAACAATGACAGAGTTAAGAAATTTACTTGCCGGGAAATTTAATATAAATAAAGAAAAGACTAAAGATAAAAAATCAAACAATATAATAAAAGGAATATGCATTACAGTTCCTTTAGTAATAATTATTATTGCAATTTTAGCATCAGCAGACTCTGTATTTAGTAACATGATTACAAATATCCTAAATTCATTTTTCAATTTATTTAATAATGTAGATTTAATGGGGATTTTTATACGAGTGATTTTAATAGTATGTGTGTTTATATATTTATCAAGCTTTTTTTATATTATTACCAGATATGATGAATATTTTGTAGATGAAGAGGTAAAAGAAGAAAATAAAAGTGTAGACAGTACTACTTTTAAAATGGTATTAACATCATTAAATGTAATTTATTTAGTATTTTGTATAATTCAGATAAATTCATTATTTATGCAAAAAACGAATATTAATTATGCAGAATATGCAAGACAGGGATTTTTCCAGTTAATGTTTGTATCAGTGATAAATTTAATAGTGATATTAGTTACAAAAAAATATGCAACTAAAAATAACAAATATTTAAACTTTATGTGTATAATTATGGTAATATTTACATTTATAATAATAATATCTTCTGCAGTTAGAATGCATTTTTATGAACAAGCATATGGATATACTTTTTTAAGGTTATTAGTATATTGTGTATTATTTGCAGAAGCTATTTTATTAATTCCAACAGTATTATATATATTAAACAAGCAAAAACACTTATTAAGAACGTATTGTATGATTTTAATTGTTGTATATATAGGAATGAACTTTATTAATTTTGATGCAATTATCGCAAAAGGAAATATAGAAAGATATATAGAAACAGGAAAAATAGATTTAGAGTATCTAGAAGAAGAAACTGGAACAGATGCAATTCCAGAGTTTATACAAATTTTAGAGATAAAAAATGTAGATGAGCAAACTAAAAATGAGACTATAAGATATATAAATGATGTTTACGAAAAGCTATCAAATGAAAAAATGGATGTTAGAGATTTAAATATGTCTAAAATATTAGCTAAAAAGACTTTAGAGGGGATTAAATAATGAAAAGATTTAAAGAATTTATAATAGCGTTAGTGATAATTATAATAATAGTTTTAATACAACTTATTATTTTTAAAACCGGCACCGAGGTAAATACAAACGAGAGTAATTCTACGAATACATTATTAGAAGATGTTAAGATAAGTGTAGAACAAAAATTGGAAAATGAGAAAACATATAGTATGCAAACAGGAAGTAGCTTCGCAAAAATAGGTAATATTATTATATACAATAATTCGACAGATAATATATTTAAATATGATTGTAAAGAAGAAAAATTAGACTTACTATATACGATGGAAGATGGTGTAAATAAACTTTATTTTGACGGGGAATATGTATATGCAATGCCAAATTACTATAGAGGAAAAGGAATTTATAGGATAGACTTACAAGGAAATGCAGAAAAAATTTATGATGGGGCTTCTATCCAATTATGGCTTACAGCTGACAAGATATATTTTACAGATCAAGTAGGGTATGACAGAATAAACGGAACTCCTCAAGGAAATCTATGTATTATGAATAAAGATGGTAGTGATAAACAAACAATTATAGAAAATGTTAAAAATTATTTTAAAATACATAATAATACTATCTATTATACAGATCTAACTTCAAGGAGTATATATTCTGTAAATATTGATGGAGCGAACAAAAAAGAATTAGCTAAAGGTAGAACATATATTAGTAATGTAGATGATAATTGTTTAACATATATTGACTTTGCAGATAATGAAGCGTATAGAGTAATATATTTAAACACAAATGAAAATCATAAATTAGGTATGTTTGGAAATGATGTATTTTCAGCAAATGGTAATTATGTGTTTACTAGAAAAGGTACTGATGGAAACAATATAGAAACAGAATTTAGTTTATATAAGATTAATCCGGAAAATAATACAGAAGAAATTATTTGGAAAGCACATGGTGGATTTGAAAGATTGGCATATATTGATGATGAATTCGCATATTTTACCTCAGGTCAGAGTATGTATAAAGTTAATTTAAAGACAGGAGAAGAAACTGATTTTCCAAAGAGATATTATTACTATTTAAATGGATATGGATATACTTTTACTCAGAAGGATAGTGAAATAACTTCATTTGAAGTATGTAATTTAAAAACTATGGAGATAAATAAAGATGACATAGGACTGTAAAAAAATAGAGGAATACCTCTATTTTTTTATAGAAGTCTTGAAAACTTATGTAAACTATGGTAAAATAGTAAAGATTTGAATGGGGGATGAATGTGAAAAAGAAAACGAACGTAAAAAATGTACTAAAGAAATTGTATAAATTATTAGATAAAAAGCAAAAACGTAATTTTATAATAATTATTATAATAATGATAGTGTCTGCAGGTCTTGCTCAATTGACACCAAAAGCGATAGGTTGGCTTACAGATGATATTTTAGTAGAAAATCAAGTAGATTTTATTAAGGTAATCCCATTTTTAATTTTTATATTAATAGTAAATGTAGTAAATGAGATTATAAAAATATTAAGAAGAGTAATGGTAGAAGATACAGCTACAAGAACAGAAAAAAAGGCGAGAGGAATAGTAATTAATTCATTGTTAAAAGCACCCTTATCATATTTTAGAGAGAATATGACAGGTAATATTCATGGAAGATTAAATAGATGCTTAGAGGGAACAGTAAAATTAGAAAAATTAATGTTTATGGATTTTGCACCAGCTATATTTAATAGTATTGCAGCTATAATAACAATATTTATAACTCTACCAATATCATTAGCATTACCTATGTTGCTTGTTATTCCAATAGGAATTGCAATAGTATTTAGACAAATTAGTACTCAAAAAGGTATAAGAGTAGAATTATTAGAAACTAAATCTGCAATGGATGGCACAATTGTAGAATTACTAAATGGAATAGAAGTAATAAGAATAACAGATAGTGTTGAATTAGAAACAAATAGATTTAATAACAAATCAGAATTTTTAAGAAAAAAAGAAATGAAACATCATAAACAAATGGCAAAATATGATTGCTTAAAATTTATAAATCAAGCAGTATTTACAGTTTTAATTATAGGAATTTCAACATGGCTAGCAACTAAAAATGTAATTACTGTTGGTAATGTTTTAACAGCATATTTATGTTTTACACAATTAACAAAACCATTAGAGGAATTACATAGAATATTTGACGAATTATCAGAATGTACAGTTTTAGCTACAGATTTCTTTAAAATGACAGAATTACCTAATGACTTTTCTTATGCATTAGTAGAAGAGGGAAAACAAATTAATAAAGATGCAAGCAAATCAATAGTAGAAGTTAATAACTTAAAATTTTATTATAATGAAAACACAGAAAAAGTTATTTTAGATAATTTTAATCTAAATATAAACGAAGGTATGTTTTTAGGAATTGCAGGTCCTAGTGGATGTGGAAAATCTTCACTTATTAAGGCTATATGTAAACTAGAAAAAGGTGATGGTGAAATATTTATAGCTGGAAAAAATATAAATTCGTTAACTAGAAAAGATATATCAGAGATTATTGCATTAGTACCACAAAGTCCATTTTTAATAGCAGGCACAATATACGAAAATATTTGTTATGGAATGGATAAAGAAGTAAGTTTAGAAGAAGTAGAAGAAGCTGCTAAAAAGGCATATATTTATGATTATATAAATAATTTACCAGATAAATTTAATACTTTAATATCAGAAGGAGGAAATAATCTTTCTGGTGGTCAAAGACAAAGAATAGCTATAGCTAGAATCTTTTTAAGAAAACCTAAAATTTTAATTTTAGATGAGGCAACCTCAGCACTAGACAATACATCAGAAAGACATATTCAAATTGAAATAGAGAAATTACAAAAAGAAAACAATACTACTATTATTTCTATAGCACACAGATTAACTACTTTAAAAAACTGTGATAGAATTATAGTTTTAAATAAAGGAAAAATAGAGGAAGAGGGAAAATATACTGAGCTAATAGAAAAAGAAGGTATATTTAAAGATATGTATTATGGAAAATTAAAATAAGAAGTTTAGTGCCATACGATTTGCATGTAAACACGAATGGCTTAACTTTCTTAATATAAGTAAAAAATAAACTGTGGAATGAAAAATCAGCCACAGTTTTATTTTTTAGATGGATTTTATAACTTTACATGGATTTCCAACTGCGATTACATTTGATGGAATATCCTTTGTAACAACGCTACCTGCACCTATTATAGTATTATCACCAATTGTAACACCAGGTAGTACGATAACATTTCCACCAAACCAAACATTATTGCCAACTGTTATAGGCTTAGCATATTCTAGTCCACTATTTCTTTGTTTAACATCTACGGGATGACCTGCAGTGTAAAATCCACAATTAGGACCTATAAAAACATTGTCACCGAATTTTACAGTAGTAGTATCAAGAATTACTAAATTATGATTAGCATAAAAGTTTTTACCAAAACAAATATTATATCCATAATCACAAATAAAAGGTTGTTCAATAAGTGTAGTATCATCTACAGTAGTTAAGATTTGTTTTAAAATAGCATTTCTTTCTTTAAAATTAGAAGGAAGAGTATTATTGTATTTAAAACATAAATCTTTAACATTAAAGCGTTCTTGTATTAATTCCTTATCATACATAGGGTTATATAATTCACCATTTTTGGCTTTTTCTTTTTCTGTCATAAAAACCTCCTACAAGATATTATTGAAAAAATTTTAACATAAAAAAATATATATTGCAAAAAATAAAATTGTACATAAAAAATATCTGCGGTATAATAAATAAGGAAAATATTCTTAAAATATAGAGGAGGACATAATGGGTAATGTAATTATAGGGATACTAATTCCTTTTTTAGGAACAACATTAGGTTCTGGTTTAGTATTTTTTATGAGAAAAAAAGAGATAAATAAAAAAGTTCAGAAACTGCTAATAGGTTTTGCAGCTGGAGTAATGATGGCAGCATCAATATGGTCATTATTAATGCCAGCATTAGATATGACAGCTGGAAAATTTGCATGGGTTCCAGTTGCAGTAGGTTTTATGTCTGGAATTGTATTTTTGTTAATTTTAGATACACTAGTACCACATCAGCATTTGGAAACAGAAAAAGCTGAGGGATTGGAGTCAAATTTTAAGAAAACTACAAAATTAGTATTAGCAGTTACTATTCACAATATACCAGAGGGAATGGCTACTGGAGTTGTGTTTGCTGGTGCCTTAATCGGAAATGCAAGTATGACTATAGCTGGTGCTATAGTACTGGCAGTAGGAATGGCCATACAGAATTTTCCAGAAGGAGCTATAATATCTATGCCCTTAAAAGCAGAAGGTATTTCTAAAGGAAGGGCTTTTTTATATGGAACTCTTTCAGGAATAGTAGAACCAATAGCAGCGATTGTTGCAATATTATTTACTAATGCAGTGGTTCCAATATTACCATATATTTTAGCATTTGCTGCAGGTGCAATGGTATATGTGGTAGTAGAAGAATTAATACCAGAATCACAAGCAGGAGAACATACTAATATTGGTACAATTGGGGTAGCACTAGGGTTTGTAGTAATGATGATTTTAGATGTAGCATTAGGATAAATTTTAATGTGTAAAAAAATAGCTCATTTATTTTATATAAATGAGCTATTTTAAATCTATTTTAATTCCAAATTTATCTAAGATATCGTTTAGGCCTTGATTTATTTCTTCTCTTGAATAATTAGCTTCTTCTAAAGTTTCATCTGGTAATTTATTAAGTTTACCGTAAAAATTTATAGCTATAGCAAGATGCTTAGGATTTTGAACTTCTATTTTATCAAATAATAAATTTTCTGCTTCGTTAATTTTCTTTTCACAAATTAATCTATCAAGTGAATTATATAATTCATCAGAAGTTGAATTTACAATATTTTCTGGAAGATATTCTGTCGTAGTTTGATTTAAAAATACTTTTGCTAAAAATTCAACTAAATCATCTATTTGATTTAATAACCAATCTTTTTTGTACATATTTAGTCTGCTCCTTTCGAAACTTATTTTAACATTTATAAACCTAATATACAAGAATTAAGAAAACATTAATTGATTTTTTTACATAATATATATATAATTATAAAAAAAATTAGGAGGAAATATATGAGATGTCCAAGATGTGGAAGTGAAAATATATCAAGCATTATAGACACTAAAACACATACTAAAGGTTTTGATGGTGGAGATGCTTGTTGTGGCTATTTGCTATTTGGATGGCCGGGAGTATTGTGTGGCTTATGTAATACTGGAGATACAACAACTACTACTAAAACAACAAATATATGTAATGATTGCGGGAATAGATTTTAATGAAAAAGAGTACACAAAGAAAAATATGGGCATGGTCTATGCGTCTAGGAAATAGGTGTGGTTGTCATCAAAGAGAAGATAGAAGTTTTAAAATAGGAGAATTTCAGTTTCCTATATGTAGTAGATGTACAGGAATATTATTGGGGCAAATTATTTCTGTAATATTTATTTTTGTAAAAGCTAATATTCCAATATATTTAGATTTTATATTTTTAGGAATAATGTTTTTAGATTGGTACGTTCAATTTAAGCAAATAAAGGAATCTACTAATTTTAGAAGGTTAATAACTGGAACATTAGCTGGTATTGCCCAAATAAATATCTTATATCAAATAATAATATATATAATAAAACTATTTTAAGTATTGAAAAAAATATAGAATAGGGATAAAATAACAAAAACGAACGAAAGAAAGGTGGATTACAATGGAATTTCATGCTAATGAGGGAAAAAATGTGGAAATAGAGGTTAATGGAGAAGTTTATTTAAGACACGCAATTAAAACAAGATTTGTAAAACAAGGTGATAGTTATATAGATTTATTTAAAGAATATGTTTCACCAATATATCAAGAAGGTGATATTATATCAAGTAGTGAAAAGATAATCGCATTATGTCAAAATAGAGTTTTAAAAAGAGAAGATATAAAAGTAGGATTTTGGGCAAAATTCTTATCTAAATTTGCACATAAAACTACTGCAGGGGTAGGTGTTGGTGAACCAATAAAAATGCAATTTGCTATTAATCAAGTTGGATTATTAAAAGTGCTATGGGCAAGTTTGGCAAGTGCTGTTACAAAATTATTTGGTAAAAAAGGTGTATTTTACGAAATAGTTGGACAAGAAGTAAGTGGACTAGATGGTTTTTATGACCATGTTTGGAAAGAATATGGAGATATAGGAATTTTATTACCAGAGAATCCATCAAAAGTATGTAACGAAATACATGATAAATTAGGAATCTCTTGTATGATTGTTGATGCTAATGACTTAGGACAAGAAGTAATAGGTCATTCTGATGATATTAAGTTAACAGAAGAAGAACTAAAAGGTTTAATAAGGGATAACCCAACAGGTCAAGGACATGAACAAACACCATTGATTTTAATAAGAAAAAAATCAGCAAATAAAGAATAATTTAAACAGTAGAAGTCCATATGTAAATATGGGCTTTTTAAGGAGAAGTACATAATGAGAAAAAAGAAGAAAAAAATTTCATCAAAAGTAATTCTTATTATAATTTTTATTGGTATTTTAGTATTTTTGCATCAAGAAGGCTATATACAGTTTGAAACATATGCGATAAATACAAATACTATGGAAGCCGAGGAAAACATGAACATTATTTTAGTAAATAGAATTAATAAAATTCCAGATGATTATAAAGCAAATTTAGTAGAATATAAAGGATATTTAGTTGATAATAGTATAGTTAGTGAGCTAGATAAAATGTTTAAAGATGCTAAAAAAGATGGCGTTAATTTAAAAATAAATACTGCTTATAGGGATAAAGAAGAGCAACAGTATATATATGATAGAAGAATTAAAGCATACAAAAATGAAGGGATGACAGACAAAGAAGCAATAGAGAAAACAAATTCTGAAGTTCAAAAACCAGGTTATTCTGAACACGAAACTGGGCTTGCAATAGATTTTAGTAATACTAGCAATCCAGAAGATAATGAACCTATGTGGGAATGGCTAAATGCTAATAGTTACAAATATGGTTTTATATTAAGATATCCTAAAGACAAAATTGATATAACAAAAGTTTCTAACGAGGAATGGCATTATAGATATGTAGGAAAAGATATTGCAAAAGAAATGAAAAACACAGGGGAATGTTTAGAAGAATATATAAATAGAGTATTGTAAAAAAATTGCAATATTGGTATAATGGCAAAAAATGAGGTGGAAAATATGGAAAATAAAAAAGTCAATATAGTTCTATTTATTGTTCTAATAGCTATAATCGTTGCAATTATAGTTTTAATAGGTAAATATAATGAACAGATTGCAGAAAAGGCACAAGATATTATTCAAAATACGATTGCACCAGTTTTTACAGCAGAAGATGATGGTGTGAAAATAGTTCCAACTTTATCCGATAAGGTTAAAGGAAATACTATGTGGTGTGGTACATTCCAAATAGTTTGGAACGATTTAAAAAATGAGATTGTTAAGCAAGATATAGAATTTTCTCCTCAATTAGATTGTGTAGATAACCTTAATAAATCTGCTTTTTCAGCAGATATGATTTCAGCAGAAGATTATTATAAAACTTATGGAGTAATCTCACCAGAATTAAAAACACAAATAGAAACAGACTTAAATAATAAATTTGGAAAAACAAGCGATTTTATAAATAATTTTAATTGGAATACAGATGCAAATGCTAAAAAATATCTAATATATGCAATGCTTGTAAAAGATTTAAAATTTGCAACACCTTTTGATGATTTAGAAACAGGAGATTTTGCAGGAAAAGATACAAAAACAAGTTACTTTGGTTTAAAAGCAAACTCTAATTCAGAAGCAAGAAGCCAGGTTAGTGTATTATATTATAACAACGAAAAGGATAAAGCTATATCAATATCAACTACAACAAACGATGAAATAATTTTGTGTAGAACAAATACAATACAAAATTTTAATCAGATATGGGAAAAGATAACTAATGAAAGAACAAATTATACAGGAAATACTTCGTTAGAAGAAACTGAGCTTTTGCAAGTTCCAGAAATTAGTATTAATTCTGAGAAAGAATATACAGATTTAGAAAATAAAGAATTCGAAGATGTTAATGGCGAAAAATTAACAATAGAAAAAGCAATGCAAACTATTGATTTTGAATTAAACAAAGAAGGTGCAAAATTAACTAGTGAAGCTGGTATAGCTGTAACAACAAATGCCATAGAACCACAAGATATTAGAGATTTTTCTTTTAATGATTCATTTGTAATATTCTTAAAAGAAAAAGATAAAGAATTACCATATTTTGCGTTAAATGTGTCTGATATAGAAGATTTCCAAAAATAATTATATTTAAAAAGACTATCTAAGTTTAGATGGTCTTTTTGATATTTAATTATTTTACAACTAGATAAAATATGATAAAATATAAGACATAAATTAGAGCAAGGCAAATAAGAAAGGAAGAAAAATGACAACAGCAAAATTATTTGTTATAGTGAAAATACTATTAGCTATAATATTAATTGGAACAATATGTGCAGTAGTGCTAATTATATATTTGTTTAAGGGAGATATAAAAGCAAGAGTACCAGGATACGTCAAAAAAGAATATAATTTAAGTAAATACGAAGTAGAAAATAGACCAGTATATGTAATGGAGCCAAAAGAGGGTGTAACAAATGATTTAGTAATAATGTATGTTCATGGTGGCTCATATGTTGCAGATTTAGAAAAAGAGCATTGGAAAACGTGTGGAGATATTATAAATCAATTAGGATGTACAATCATACTTCCAGATTATCCACTTACTCCAAAATATAATTATAAAGATACTATTAACATGATGGAAGCTCTGTATAAAAAAGTTATACAGCAAGTAGAACCATCTAATTTAGTAGTAATGGGAGATTCGGCTGGTGGAGGGTTAGCGTTAGCTTTAGTAGAAAAAATGGGAGAAGAAAATATAGCTATGCCAAATCAAACAATCCTAATATCACCATGGTTAGATGTAAGGATGAATAATCCTAAAATTGCAGAAATAGAAGAGAATGATCCTATGCTGAATAAAGCAGCACTAAAATTAGCTGGTGAAAATTATGCAGGAAAAGGTGGAATAGATAGTTATTTAGTAAACCCTGCAGATGGGCCATTAGATAAATTACAAAATGTGTCTATTTTTACAGGAACATATGATATATTAAATGCAGATGTAGAAGTACTAAAAGAAAGAGCAGAAAAAGTCGGAACTAAAATTAATGTTTATGAAACAGAAAAAGCAACACATATTTGGCTTTTATATAAATACAAGGATAAAGAAAATGACCCACTGGTTCAAGAACCATACAAACAAATGATAGAATTATTAAAAAATAATTAAGGAGCTAAAAAATGAGAAGAAAAGAAAAAAAGGAATTAGTTTGGAGAAGACTTGACAATTCTGCTAAGATATTCCCATTATCTTCTAGCAGAAAATATAGTAGTGTTTTTAGAATATCTGCTGTAATGAAGGATAAAGTTAGTCCAAAACTATTAGAAAAAGCTGTAAATAATGCACTTAACAAATTTGAATTCTTTAAAGTAAGATTAAGAAAAGGATTTTTTTGGTATTATTTTGAGTATAATGATAAAAAAATAGTAATAGAAGAGGAAAAAGATTATCCATGCAAATATATTGATCCAAACACTAATAATGATTATTTATTTAAAGTTACTTATTTTGATAAAAAAATCAATATAGATATTTTTCATTCATTAACAGATGGAAATAGTGCAGTACAATTTTTTAAAGAAATAGTCTATCAATATATAGAAATTGAATATGCAAAAGACTTTAAAAATGTAGTAAGAACAGACAGAAAATTTGATTTTAACATAGAAGATAGCTATTTAAAAAATTATAATAAAAAGGCTAAGAATAATTCTGTAAGCAAGAAGGCATATATATTAAAAGGAAGAAAGATTCCATTTGAAGCTATAAGAGCGACGCATGAGATTATAGATTTAACTAAGTTAAAAGAAATTAGCAAGCAAAAGGGAGTTACGATTACTCAATTTTTGACAGCAGTATTAATAAAGGCTATTTATTTGGGTAACATGAAAAATACTACTAGTAATAAGCCTATAAAGATCTGTGTTCCTGTAAATCTAAAAAAGTATTTTAAATCTAAGACATTAAGTAATTTCTTTTCATATATAACAGTTACAGCAGATGGTAAAAAGGTTGATTTTAACAATTTAGATGATGTTTTAAAATTGGTAAAATCAGATTTTGAAAATTTACTAAAACCAGAAGAAGTAATGAAAACAATGTCATTAAATGTTAAACTAGGAAATAACTTTTTTATAAGGATAATTCCATTATTTATGAAGCAAATATTTGTAAGATTAAGTTATTTAGAAATTAGAAAATATACAACAACTACTTTTTCAAATATCGGAAGAATTGGTATTATTGCAGATTATCAAAAATACATAGAAGATTTTTTCTTTTTAATTGCTCCAGAAAGGGTAGAAAAAATAAAATGTTCAACATGTTCATACGAAGATAAAATGTTTTTTACATTTACATCAATATTAATGAAAACAAATATAGAAGATGAATTTAAAAAGATTTTAGAAGAATTAGGAATTCATGTTGAAATAGAAAGTAATGGTGTTTAATATGTTATATCCAAAATTATCTAATATAAAAAGAAATAATATTATTTTAATTGCATCAATAGCAATATCTATAATAGTTATTAATATTTTGCTAATTATAAATGTTTTAGTAGATAAAACAAATCATTGGTCGATGCTTTGTATAGCAGGGATAATATATGTATATGGAACAGTAATTTATACTAAGAAAAGGAATATAAATATTGCCTCAAATGTATTTGTACAATGCTTATTAGTGTCATTATTAATTTTGGCAATAGACTATTTTATAGGTTATAGTGGATGGTCAATAAATATAGCGATACCAATAGTAATTATGGTAGCAAATTCAACACTTATGGTTTTAACAATTGTAAGTAGAAAAAGATATATGAGATATGCATTGTATCATATGTTAACATTTTTATTTAGTATGATTCAATTAATATTATTATTTTGTGGAGTACTAGAAAATAAAGTATTAACTATTGTTGCAAGTGGGATAGCGGGACTTTCATTATTGCTAACAGTAATTTTATGTGGCAAGGCAATGTGGGAAGAAACTAAAAAAAGACTACACATGTAAATCGGGATTTGGGGACATTCCTTTTTTCCCTTTTCGGGATATAAACATCGTCCCCAAATCTCGAAGAACCTTAACAATGCAAAAATCATAAACTACAATAAGTAGGTGAGTTTATGAAAAAAATTGTTAAGGTTATTTTTATTGTTTATATAATTACTAATTTTTTGATTATTTTTCAGCCAAATATTTATGCAATTGAGCCTGCAGGAAGAGTATATGAAGGAATAGATGTTAGTGGCTGGCAAGGAGAAATAGATTTTTCACAAGTGAAAAATTCTGGTATAGACTTTGTATACATAAAATCTAGTGAAGGTCAAAATACAGTTGATAGCTATTTTCGTAGAAATTATGAAGGAGCTAGAAGTAATGGGCTTAATATAGGATTTTATCATTATGTACGAGCACGAACTACAGAAGAGGCTATATTAGAAGCTGAACATTTTGCAAATACAATTGCAGGAACTGTTCCAACTTGTAAATTAGCTATGGATTTTGAAAATTTCGGAAATTTATCAACAAGTGAAGTAAATGAAATTTCCAAAGTATTTTTAGAAAGAATACAAGAATTAACAAACAAAGAAATAATAATTTATAGTAATACATCATCAGCCAGAAGTATATTTAGCCAAGAACTTGCAAACGAATATCCTTTATGGGTGGCACAGTATTATGTAAGTAATCCGTCAGATAATGGCAAATGGAACGTATGGGAAGGTTTTCAATATACAGATAGAGGAACTGTACCAGGAATAAACGGTTATGTTGATAGAGATAGATTTACAAGCGAGATATTATTAAATAGTCAGGAAGAAATACCAAGTAATGAAGAAAACAATGAAAATAGTGGAAATACAGGTAATGCTAGCAATTATATAAGATATACGATTCAAAAAGGAGATACGCTATCAGAAATTGCACAAAGATATAATACAACTGTTAATGAACTTGTAAGATTAAATAATATACGAAATCCTAATATGATTTATGCTAATGAGACATTATTAATACCAACCAAAAATAATTCTATAAGTACTGGTAGTGATGATAAAAATAATACAATTTATATTGTACAAAGAGGAGATACCTTATATAGTATTGCAAAAAGATTTAATACGACTGTACAAAACATTGTAAATAATAATGGCATTTCTAATCCAAATCTTATATATCCTGGGCAAAGCTTAATAATTGCTAAAAGTACTGCTAATATACAAACAAAATATATGAGTTATAGAATTAAAAGAGGGGATACTTTATGGGGAATTGCTAATAAATATAATACAACTGTAAATGAACTTGCATATATAAATGGAATTAGAAATGTTAATAGAATATATATAAATCAGGTAATACGAATACCAGTAAATATAAGCATAGGAGAATATGACTGTGGGCATTGTATATATACTGTAAGAAGAGGAGATACGCTTAGTACAATAGCAAACCGATTTGGAAAAACTGTAAAAGAGATAGCAGAGCTAAATGGTATAAAAAATGTAAATTATATTTATATAGGGCAAAAATTAAGAATATAAACAGGTTTTATTGACGAAAAAATTAGTTTATTATATACTAAAAGCAGAAAATTTTTCTATAAATTAGGAGGATGCTTATGCAAAAGATAAATAGAAAAATAGGTTTAGTTATAATAATGGTATTAATGATTTTAGTAGTTAATACTTCTTGCTTTGCAGCAAATACTGTAAGTACTAGAGCACGTAATACAGCTAGTAATAATTCGACAGAAAACGAAGTAACAAATACTACAAATCAAGTTACAAATGAAGCTGTAGAAAATACAGTAGCAGAGAATGATGATATAGAACTTGCTTATCCGTCTATAGAAAAAGAAGATACAAAATTTGGCCCATTAACAATGGAACAAGTAATTGGAGGATCAGCAGTATTATTATGTTTTGTTGGAATTATTCTTGCTATTTCATTATATTCTAGGAGCAGAGCTGACGAAGATGATTGGGATGAAAATGATTATATAAATGAAGAGCCAGAAGCAGAAAGACAAGAACCAAAAGCTATGAAGGAGCTTAAAGATGAGGCGGCTGCTAAAGAACCAAAGGCTATACAGGAAATGGAAGATGAAAGAAAATTAGAGGAAATACGCAAAGCAAAGGAAGAAGAAAAAGAAGATATCCCTAATAAAAAAGAAGAGCTAGAAGAAAAAATAGAAAATAAAGAAGATACAACATCTTTAAATTATAGACATCAAAAAGCATTAGATGATTTTTACAATTATGCAGAAGAGATAAAACAAGAGAAAAAGACGAAAAGAGGAAAAGGTAAACATTCAATGTAAGATTTATTACTATAAAAGCTACCATATGGTAGCTTTTTGTATATAAGAAAAATATTTAAAGAGGAGAAAAATGAAGACTAAAGAAAAATTAATCATTGTATTACTATCAATAGTTATTGCAGGAATTAGCTATTGGTTTTTCTGGGATGGCTATTATTCTATAGATACATATAGAATAATTTCGCAAGGATATACAGATTATGCATTAAAAGATGCATATATAAGAGACGGGAGATTATTTCTTGCAGGAATCGTAAGTTTGGTTGGAATAATAAATCCAAGCTATAAGGTATGGTATATTATAAATTTAGCAATTACAATTTTTATATCTGCAATCACAGTTTTACAGTTGTATATGATTATAAATCATTATAAAAAAGCGAAGAATACAAAAAATAAATGCATATACTTTTTAGTAAGTTTTTTATTTATTTTCAATTTTGTTCAGATAGATACAATGCAATTTATTGAGGCTTTTGCAATTGCAACAAGTGTTTTATTATATATATTATCACTAAAAAATACTGTAATAAATAAAAATAAAAAAATGGGATTTATATATGCTATTCTAGGAATGTTATGGTATCAAGGAACAGTTACTATATATATAGCGACTGCATTTTTAATGTGCTTATTAGAAACCAAAAAAATTAACAAAGAGTTTTTTAAGAAAATATTAAATCCAGCAATTATTATCATAATTTCTGTAATATTAAGCTCTTTAATAGTAAGTATAGTTCCATATATTACTAAGTTAGAATTTACAGAGAGATTTCCAAGTGTAGAAAAATATATTAGTATATTAAAAAGAAATATTATGCAGATGGATAATTTGCTTATAGATTGCTGTGGATATTTTCCAAAATATATTTTTATTAGTGCTAGCTTATTGATATTAATAGTAATATTCGTATATGGAATAAAGCATAAAAACGTTACACAGCCTATAAATGCATTAATAGTGTTTTATATATACATAGTTTCTATATTTATATTTTTCCCAATACAATTAATAGAATTATGTTTTAGATGTGCATTATCATTAGGAGCAGCTATACCAGCGTTATTTATTTATATTATATGTAATATGGAAATGCTAGAAGGCAAAAAAATATATTTAAATATATTAATAGCTATGGTAATACTGTATTTTATATTAAGTGTATGTAATACTGTAAAAGTAACAAGGGAATTTAAATTCGCAAATGAGCTGGATGAAAGATTTGTAAAAAGAATAGAAACAGAAGCTAAAAATTTACAAGACCAAGGAATAAATGTCCAAAGATATGCGGTATATTATACTACAAATGGCGATAGGTTAAATGAATTATATAATTCAGAAATTACATTTTATAATTCATATTATCTATTATCAAGAGATTTTAGTAATATATTTGGAATATATGGAGAAAAAAATATTAAACTAGAGAAACAATTTGCAGATAAAGAAATTGTAGATAAGTATTTTGAGAATCCAAGTGAAGAGGAAATACAAATTAAATATATAAATAATATTCTATATGTAGTAGTAGATTTATAATATACAAGGTTTACAATATTAGGAATTTGTTATATAATAGGGCAAGATTTTAAGAAGAAAGGGAGATTTTAATGGACAATAATGTTAACGAAGAAGTAGATATAAATCAATTAATGAAGGTTAGAAGAGAAAAATTAGAAGAGTTAAGAAATGAGGGAAAAGACCCATTTGCAGTAACAAAATATGATAGAACAGAAACTGCAGGACAAATTAAAGCAAACTATGATGAATACGAAGAAAAAGATGTATCAGTTGCAGGTAGAATAATTGCAAAAAGAATAATGGGTAAAGCATCATTCTGTACAATACAAGATAGTGACGAAAAAATACAAAGTTATGTAAGTATAAATGATTTAGGAGAAGAAAGCTATAAAGCATTTAAAACTTATGATATTGGTGACTTTATAGGAATAAAAGGTTTTGTATTTAAAACTAGAACTGGAGAAATATCTGTTCATGCAAAAGAAGTAACATTATTATCTAAATCTTTAAGACCATTACCAGAAAAATTCCATGGTTTAAAAGACCCAGATTTAAGATATAGACAAAGATATGTAGATTTAATTGTAAATCCAGAAGTTAAGAAAACTTTCGAAATTAGAAGCAAAATAGTAAAAGAAATTAGAAATATTTTAGATGAAAAGGGATATTTAGAAGTAGATACACCAATGCTTAATACTATTTCTGGTGGTGCAACAGCAAAACCATTTATAACACACCATAATGCATTAAATATAGATATGTATTTAAGAATTGCTACAGAATTAAACTTAAAAAGATTAATCGTTGGTGGGTATGATAAAGTATATGAAATGGGTAGAATATTTAGAAATGAAGGTATGGATATAAGACATAATCCAGAATTTACTACTATAGAGTTATATGCAGCTTACCAAGACTATAATGACATGATGGATATAACAGAAGAATTATTCTCTGAGGTTGCAAAAAGAGTATTAGGTACAACTAAAATAACATATCAAGGACAAGATATAGATTTAACACCAAAATTTAAGAGAATTACAATGATTGATTCTATTAAAGAAGTAACAGGAATAGACTTTAATAACATAAATACAGACGAAGAAGCAGTTGCTTTAGCAAAAGAAAAAGGAATAGAAATTCCAGATAAAACTAAAGAAACTAGAGGAGACGTTATTAGTTTATTCTTTGATGAATACGTAGAAAAGACTTTAATACAACCAACATTTATATATGATTATCCAGTAGAAATTTCACCACTTGCTAAAAGAAAACAATCAGACCCAAGACTTACAGAAAGATTTGAAATATTTATTGGTGGAAGAGAATATGGTAATGCTTTCTCAGAATTAAACGATCCAATTGACCAATATGAAAGATTTAAGAAACAAGTGGAAGCAAGAGATGCTGGTGATGACGAAGCAGGAATGATGGACGAAGATTATATTAATGCATTAGAGATTGGTCTACCACCTACAGGAGGTTTAGGAATAGGAGTAGATAGATTTGTTATGCTATTAACAGATGCCGCATCAATAAGAGATGTATTATTATTCCCAACAATGAAACCACTAAACTAAAATAATAAAACAAACTAAATAAAAATTTAAATAATGAAAAAACTGTTTGTATTTAAACAAACAGTTTTTTTTAGCTAAAAATGTATAAGATGTTATCTTATTGGAAAAATTAGTTTAAAAGAATAAGGAGGATATTTATGGAAAATTCAGTTAAAAATTTAAATTGTTTACTTGCTGACTTAAATGTATTTTATAGAAAACTTCAGAATTATCATTGGAATGTTAAAGGAAAAGATTTCTTTATAATGCATGAAAAATTAGAAGAATATTATGATGAAATAAATGAACAAATAGATGAAGTTGCAGAGCATATCTTAATGCTTAACAGTGAACCTTTAGGAACAATGAAAGATTACCTTGGTAATACTTGTATTGTTGAGGCTAAAAATGAAAAAATAGATGGATGCGAAGTTATTAAAAATATTATAACAGACTATACTATTTTACTTAAGAAAGTAACTGAGATAAAAGAAGAAGCTGATAATCAAAAGGATTATGGAACATCTAGTTTAATGGATAATTATATTTCTTTATATATGAAAAATTTATGGATGTTAAATCAAAACATTAGTAAGTAAAATTTAAAATAATAAAAATGAGCCCAAAATGTTATACAAAACATGGAGGGTTTATTTTTGTTCTGAGAGATATAGTACCATTTTATAAAAGCTATTATTAAATAATTGATATTTTAAATAATATATGATATATTTTTATAAGCGTTATAAACGTAAAAATTTGTAAATGTTTTGATAAAGTAGCATAATGAAAACATTAAATTAACAAAGGAGGTAAAACATGTTTTATTTTCCAGGGGGAAGTAGTTACTTATATATAATATTATTAATAATGGTAATTAGTAATATTATGACAGGAGGAGTAAGTTTATTAGGATTATTACTAAGTTTACCAGGAGTTTTAATAGCGATAACATTTCACGAGTTTGCACATGCTTTTGCAGCAGTAAAACTTGGAGATGAAACACCAAAAATGCAAGGTAGATTAAGCTTAAATCCATTATCACATTTGGACCCAATAGGTATTATAATGCTTATATTTGCTCATATTGGTTGGGGTAAACCAGTAGAAATAAACCCAAGAAATTTTAAAGGAAGAATATCTACAAGTGCAGCAGAAGCGATAGTATCAGCAGCAGGACCTATTATGAACTTTATACTATCACTAGTATTTTCGTTAATATTTGCAGCACTCGTAAAATTTGTTCCAGCAATATGGACAATAGCAAATGGTATTGTAGCAACAATAATATTAGATATTATCATTATTAATATCGGTTTAGGAGTATTTAATTTAATACCATTACCACCATTAGATGGTTCAAAGATATTGGCACATTTTTTACCTGTAAATGCAAGAAGATGGTTTATAGAGCATGAGAATATATTTTATATAGCTTTTATAGTAATTTGGTTAACACCAATTGCATCAAGAATTACATCACCTATAATAAATGCTATATTAGAATTTATACTAAATATAGCATTTGCAATATTTGGAATAGGATAATAATTAGGGACGGTCTTAAAATTCCGCTTTTATTGGAATTTTAGAACGGTCCTTTTTTATATAGTAGGAAAGTTCTACTAGTAGGAGAACTTCCTATAGTATAATTATGACAAATATAAGATTTCCTAGGTAAACATAAAAAGATAAGAGGGAAGACTTAGTAATCACTTTACTTAGAAGTAAATTAATGGTATACTTTTAAGCGATAAAAGGAGAAAAAAATGAAAGATATAATAATTTTAGGAATAGAATCAAGTTGTGATGAAACATCTGTAGCAATTGTAAAAAATGGTAGAGAAGTTTTATCAAATGTAATAAATACACAAATAAGTATTCACGAATTATATGGTGGAGTTGTACCAGAAATTGCATCCAGAAATCATGTAGAGAATATTTCACCTGTAATGAAAGAAGCGTTAAAAGAAGCAAATATAAAAATCGATGATGTAGATGGAATTGCATGTACATATGGACCAGGATTAGTAGGAGCGTTATTAGTAGGAGTGTCTTATGCAAAAGCATTAAGTTATGCAGCAAATAAACCACTTATTGGTGTAAATCATATCCAAGGACATATAGCAGCAAACTATATAACATATAAAGACTTAAAACCTCCTTTTTTAACATTACTAATATCAGGAGGAAACACACAACTTGTTTTAGTGAAAGATTATACAAAATTTGAGATATTGGGCAAAACTAGAGATGATGCGGTAGGAGAAGCTTTTGATAAAATAGCAAGGGTTATTGGTCTTGGGTATCCAGGAGGACCTAAGATGGATAAACTAGCACAGGAAGGAATTCCAAATATAGTTTTACCTAAAGTTCATATAGATGGTTTGGACTTTAGTTTTAGTGGATTGAAAACAGCAATCATAAATTTACATCATAAAACACCTGATATAAATAAAGCAAACTTAGCAGCAAGTTTTGAAAAAGATGTCGCAGAAATTTTATTAGATAATACAAGAAAAGCTGTAAAAGAGTCTAATATTAATAAAATAGCATTAGCAGGAGGAGTTTCTGCCAATAGCTATATTAGGAAAGCATTTAAAGAATTAGAAGAAAAAGAAAATATAAAAGTATATTATCCAGAACTTAAATTATGTACAGACAATGCAGCAATGATAGCATCAGCTGGATATTATAATTTCTTAAAAGGTAATTTCTCAGATTTAAAATTAAATGCTGTACCAAATTTAAAATTATAAAAATTAGAAAGAGGATGAAAAATGTCAATCTATGCAATTTCGGACTTGCATTTATCATTTAATGCAGATAAACCAATGGATATATTTGGTTGGCAAGATTATGAAAATAAGATACAAGAAGATTGGAAAAGTAAAGTAAAAGAAGATGATTTAGTAATCTTAGGTGGAGATTTTTCTTGGTCAATGCAACTTCAAGATACATACAAAGATTTTGAGTTTATTCATAATCTACCAGGGAAAAAACTCTTGTTAAAAGGTAACCACGATTATTGGTGGGGAACTTTAACGAGTATGAGAAAATATATAAATAGTATTGGTTTTATAGATATAGATTTTATATATAATAATAGCTATGAATTTGAAAATAAAATAATTTGTGGAACTAGAGGCTGGAATTTTAGTGGACTTCAAGATGAAGATGAAAAAATATACAATAGGGAAAAACAAAGACTAAAATTATCTTTAGAAGATGGTGTGAACAAATTTGGAAAAGATAAAGATATTATTGCATGCTTACATTATCCACCATTAAAGCTAGATGAAAGCTCAGATTTTGTAAGAATAATGGAAGAATATAATGTAAGGAAATGTATTTATGGGCATTTACATGGCCCTGCACATAAATTTGTAGTAGAAAAAAATCTTGATGGAATAGAATATATTATGACAAGCTGTGATTATACAAACTTCAAATTGCTAAAAATTTATTAATTGTAGGAGGATAAATAATGAAAATATTAAAAGCTGGCACAGTATTAATCAATTTACAAAATAAAGAAATATGTTTGGTATATAATAAAAACGACAAGAGCTATGCATTTCCAAAAGGACATTTAGAAAATGGTGAAACTTTAAAAGAGTGTGCAATAAGAGAAACAGAGGAAGAAACTGGTCACACATGTTCAATAATTAACGAAAAAGAAATTGGAATTTTAAAATATTTAACTCCTGCCGGCGAGAATGTGGAACTTCACTTATATCTGGCAAAAGATACAGGATTAGTTACTAGAGAAATTAATCCTAAAGATAAGGAAGAAACACTATGGGTAAACATAGAAAAAGTTAAAGAAAAAATATTATATCAAGATTTAAATCAATTATGGTTGGACATGAAAAATAAAATAAATAAGTAATATATGTAAAATTATTGTAATATTTCTGCCTAAATGACTTGCAATTCACATAATTTGTGATATAATATGAAAGCACGAAAAAAACGATAAGTATTAAAAATGCGAAAGGGTTGAAAATAAATGAGTATAAAAGTAGAAAAAACAGATAACAAAAATGAATTAAAATTAGAATTTACAGTAGTAGCTGAAAAATTTGAAGATGCAATGAAGAAAGTGTATTTTCAAACAGCTAAATATTTTAATATACCAGGATTTAGAAAAGGTAAAGCACCAATGAAGATAGTAGAAAAATATTATGGAGAAAGTATTTTCTACGAAGATGCTTTTAACGAAATATTAAAAGAAGAATATGATAAAGAATTAAAAGAAAATGATATAACTGCTGTAAGTTATCCAGAATTTGATATCAAACAAATGGAAAAAGGAAAAGACTTAATATTTACAGCTACAGTTCAAGTAAAACCAGAAGTTAAATTAGGAAAATATAAAGGTATAGAACTAAAAAAAGTAGAGTATACTGTAAAAGATGAAGATATAAACCACGAATTAGGACATATGCAAGAAAGAAATTCTAGAATTGTTACAGTAGAAGATAAACCAGTAGAAAAAGGAAATATAGCTGTAATAGATTTCGAAGGATTTGTAGATGAAAAAGCATTCGAAGGTGGAAAAGCAGAAGGGTACGAACTAGAAATAGGAAGTAATACATTTATTCCAGGATTTGAAGATCAAATAGTAGGAATGAAAGCTGGAGAAGAAAAAGATGTTAAAGTTAAATTCCCAGATGAATATTTTTCTAAAGATTTAGCTGGAAAAGATGCTACATTTAAAGTAAAAGTAAACGAAATAAAGAAAAAAGAATTACCAGAATTAGATGATGACTTTGCTAAAGATGTTAGCGAATTTGATACATTAAAAGAATTAAAAGCAAGTATAAAAGAAAAATTAGAAAAAGAAAACGAAGAAAAAGTAAAATTCGAAACACAAGATGCAGCAGTAAAAAATGTTTGTGATAATACAGAAATCGATATTCCATCAGGAATGATAGATTCTGAAATAGATAACATGGTAAATGATATGAAATCAAGATTACAATATCAAGGTTTAACATTAGATAATTACTTAAAAATGGTAGGAAAAACAGAACAAGAATTTAGAAAAGATTATGAAGAACAAGCTAAAGAAGCTGTTAAATCAAGATTAGTAATCGAAGCAATAGTAAAAGCAGAAAAAATAGAAGCAGATGATAAAGATATAACTGCAAAAATAGAAGAAATGGCTAAAAATTATGGTAGAGAAGCAAAAGACTTAGAAGAAAACGAAGCATTAAAGAATTACATAAAAGGAAGTCTAGAAACAGAAAAAGCAATAGAATTTGTAGTAAAAAATGCAAAAATAAAATAGAGTAAAAAAAGGAGTTTAATATTTTAAGTATTAAACTCCTAAATTATTCAATGTGAAAGTAGTTACAGCTGTAAGGAAAGAAGCCTTAAATTATAATTTAATAAAAAAATTTGCATTTATAATAAATATGATATAAAATAATGTAAGTTTTCAAAGGAGGAGTTTTAATATGGATAAAAAAGAATTAAATAGTTTAGTACCATATGTAATAGAACAAACAAGTAGAGGAGAAAGATCATACGATATATTCTCTAGACTATTAAAAGATAGAATTATATTTCTAGGAGAACAAGTTGATAGTTCATCTGCGAGTGTTGTAATAGCACAAATGTTATTCTTAGAATCAGAAGACCCAGAAAAAGAAATACATTTATACATAAATAGTCCAGGAGGTTCCATAACAGACGGAATGGCTATTGTAGATACAATGAATTATATTTCTTGCCCAGTTTCTACTATTTGTGTAGGTTTAGCTGCAAGCTTTGGTGCAGTGTTATTAGCAAATGGTGAAAAAGGAAAAAGATTTGCAACACCAAATTCAGAAATATTAATTCACCAACCATTAATAGGTGGTCAAGGTGGAGGTATTTCTGGTCAAGCAACAGAAATAAAAATATATTCAGATCATATGATGAAAACAAGAGAAAAATTAAATAAATTATTAAGTGAAAAAACAGGTCAACCAATAGAAGTTATTAATAGAGATACAGAAAGAGACAATTATATGACAGCACAAGAAGCATTAGAATATGGTCTTATAGATGGAATTATGGACAAAAGAAGATAAAGGAAGTTGCTAAGGATAACATAAAAAGAAGGAGCGCTTTATTATGCAAAAAAATGATAATAATAAAAATATTAGATGTTCATTTTGTGGTAAAACACAAGATAGTGTAGATAAAATAGTAGCGGGACCAGGAGTATATATTTGTAATGAATGTATACAAGTATGCTCAAATATTATAGAAAATGAATATTATGAAGATGATGAAGATTTATATACAACTGTAGAAGAAGATGTTGTACCTACACCAGAAGAAATAAAAAAAGTTTTAGATGAATATGTAATAGGTCAAGAAGACGCTAAAAAAACCTTATCTGTAGCTGTATATAATCATTATAAAAGAATAAACAATGAAGACGAAAAAAATAATAAAGATGATGTAGAAATAAAGAAAAGCAACATTCTATTATTGGGTCCAACTGGTTCTGGAAAAACATTACTTGCACAAACTTTAGCTAAAATATTAAATGTTCCTTTTGCAATAGCTGATGCAACAACTTTAACTGAGGCTGGCTATGTAGGAGAAGATGTCGAGAATATTTTACTAAAATTAATTCAAGCAGCAGATTATGATATAGAAAAAGCTGAAAGAGGAATTATTTATATAGACGAAATAGATAAAATTTCAAGAAAGTCAGAGAACCCATCTATAACGAGAGATGTAAGTGGAGAAGGTGTTCAGCAAGCTTTATTAAAAATTGTCGAAGGAACAACAGCATCAGTTCCACCACAAGGTGGAAGAAAACATCCTCATCAAGAATTAATACAAATAAATACAGAAAATATTTTATTTATTTGTGGTGGTGCGTTTGAAGGGTTAGAAAAGATTATTGATCAAAGAACAGGTAAAAAAGCCATAGGATTTGGTGCTGAAAAGAAAGAAATTGCTAAAAAGAGTCGAACAGAGGTATTTAAAGAATTATTACCACAAGATTTATTAAAATTTGGATTAATCCCAGAATTTGTAGGAAGATTACCAATTGTAAGTACATTAGAAGAACTAGATAAAGATGCATTAGTTAATATATTAACCAAACCAAAAAATGCATTAGTAAAACAATATAAAAAATTACTAGCTATGGATGGTGTAGAATTAGAATTTGCGCCAGAAGCAGTAGAAGCAATAGTAGATAAAGCGATAGAAAGAAAAACTGGTGCTAGAGGCTTACGTTCTATTATAGAAGAGATTATGAGAGATATTATGTTTGATATTCCATCTAATCCAAAGATAGAGAAATGTATTTTAACAAAAGAGACTGTAGTAGATTTAGCAAAGCCAGAAATAATAATAAATGAAAATAAAGAACCTAAAAGACAAGTCGTTAAAAGAAGAAAAATTCAGCCAAATGAAATAGAAACTGCTTAAAAACAAAAAATAAAAATAGAAGGAGTAGTATTAATAGATTATATGCTAAAAATCCTTCTATTTTTTTCGTGTATAAGTTGAAAAAAAGATTAAGTTGTGATATATATTGTTTTACAAATAATAGGTGAAAAAGAGAAAAGAAAATGAAGAATATAAAAGATTATAATTTAGACGAACTAAAAAAAGAATTTCAAGAATTAGGAGAAAAACCATATAGGGCAGAACAAGTTTTTATGTGGTTATATAGAGAAAAAGTAAAAGAATTTGATGATATGACGAATATATCAAAAGAGCTAAGACAAAAACTACAAGAAAATTATACAATGTGTAATTATAAGATAGCAAAAAAATTAGTTTCAAAAGATGGAACTAAAAAATATTTATTTGATATATTAGATGGGAATATGATAGAAACAGTTTTAATGGAATACCACCATGGTAAAACATTGTGTGTTTCATCGCAAATTGGTTGCAAAATGGGGTGTAAATTCTGTGCGTCAACAGGAATTCCATTTGTTAGGAATTTAAGCAGAGGAGAGATTGTAGAGCAAATCTTAGCAGTAGAGCAAGAAGAAAATACAAAGATATCAAATATTGTTTTTATGGGAATTGGTGAACCATTTGATAATTTTGATAATGTAATAAAGGCTATTGGAATTTTAAATAATCCCAAAGGGTTAAATATAGGTGCTAGACATATAAGTATTTCTACTAGTGGAATTGTACCTAAAATTTATGAGTTGGCAGACAAAAAAATACAATGTACATTATCAATATCATTACATGCAACAAATGACGATAAAAGATCTGCTATGATGCCAGTTAACAATGCATATTCAATTAAAGAATTAATGGAGGCTTGTAAATATTATATAGAAAAAACAAATAAAAGAATTTCTTTTGAATATGCTTTAGCAAAGGACAATAACGATAATTTAGAAGATGCTAAAGAATTAGTAAAATTATTACATGGAATGCTTGCACATGTAAATTTAATACCAATTAATAAAATAGAAAATGGAAAATTTGTAAAATCTACAGATAATAATATAATTAGATTTAGAGACTATTTAAATGCACATGGAATTGTAGCAACAATAAGAAGAGAGTTGGGTTCAGACATAGAAGCTGCATGCGGACAATTAAGAAGGAAGACGATAGAAGAAAAACGTTAGAGGTGATAAAATGAAATGTTTTGCTAAGACCGATTTAGGTAAAGCAAGAGAATTAAATGAGGATTCATACTATATTCCAACGGAAGAAAATGAATTAAGAATATATATGTTGGCAGATGGAATGGGCGGATATAATGGAGGAGAAATTGCAAGTAAACTTGCAATAGATTCTGCGAGAAAATATCTAACCAATAATTTTAATACAATACCACATGATAGAATAAATATTGAAGAACTAGTAAGAAGTAGTATGGAATATGCTAATATGGTAGTGTTCGAAAAATCAAAAGAAGACCCAGAATTAGAAGGAATGGGTACAACTTTGGAATTAGTTTTAGGTTATGGGAATAAAATATATATAGGTCATGTTGGAGATAGCAGAATATACAGAGTCAGAAAAAACATTATAAGAAAATTAACAACAGACCATAGTTATGTCGAAAAATTAGTAAAAGAAGGAACAATAACAAGGGAAGAAGCAGAGAATCATCCCAAAAAGAATATGCTTATGAAAGCTTTAGGATGTACTCCTTATGTAGAGCCAGATGTAACAACTAAAGGTTTTCTTAAAGGAGATAAACTTGTATTAACATCAGACGGGTTAACAAACATGGTATCAAACCAAGAAATATATGATATAGTAACAAATGATGTAGAAAATGCTACTACGAAGTTGGTCGAATTAGCAAACAATAGAGGAGGATATGATAACATAACGGTTGTTATTGTATATAATGATTAAGGAGAGATGGAAGAATGGACCTAGAGGGGAAAATATTAGGTAACAGATACGAGATAATAGAGAAAATAGGAAATGGTGGAATGGCAACGGTTTATAAAAGTAAGGACCGTGTTTTGAATAGATATGTAGCAGTAAAAATATTAAGGGATGAATTTACTACAGATGAAGAGTTTATTAAAAGATTTAGGATAGAAGCACAATCAGCAGCAAGTCTTACACATCCAAACATTGTATCTATATTTGATGTAGGTAATGAAGGTAGTTTATATTATATTGTAATGGAATTAATTAAAGGTAAAACATTAAAAGAGATAATTACAGAGGAAAACGGACCTTTACCTTGGAAATGGTCTTTAAATGTAGTAACTCAAATTGCATCAGCATTAGAAACAGCACATAAAAATAATATTGTTCATAGAGATATAAAGCCACATAATATTATAATAACAGAGGACGGAATAGCAAAAGTTACAGATTTTGGAATAGCTAAAGCTGTTTCAAATTCTACAATTACAGCTTTTGGAACAACAATAGGTTCGGTACATTATTTTTCACCGGAGCATGCAAGAGGAGGATATACAGATGCAAAATCTGACTTATATTCTTTAGGCGTTGTAATGTATGAAATGTTAACTGGTAGAGTACCTTTTGATGCAGATACACCTGTATCTGTAGCATTAAAACATATGCAAGAAGAGCCTGTACAACCAAAAGAGTTAAACGATAATATTCCACAAGTTGTAAATGATATTATAATGAAAGCAATGCAAAAGGATGTCAATTTAAGATATCAATCTGCAACAGAAATGCTAAAAGATTTGAATGCGGCCTTAAGAAATCCAGATGATAACTTTGTACATATTGGAAGTAACGTAGGAGCTGCGACCCAAAGAATTTCTACTCAAGAAATAGCAGAAGCAGAAAGAAAAGCAAAAGAAGCTAATAATCCTAAGAATGGAAAGAAACCAAATAAGTTTATAGAATTCGTAAAAAAACATAAAGCATTATCTTTTGTAATAGGAGCAATTATATTATTCTTTGTTGCATTTGGCACTACAATGGGAATTGTGGAATTAGTAAATCCAAAAGATGTACAAATACCAGATTTAGTAAATAAAACTCAAGATGAAGCAGAACAGATTGTAAAAGACTTAAAACTAAAGCTAGTTGTAAAATCAGAGGAATATAATCAGAATGTTGAAGAAGGTAAGATTATATCTCAAGCCCCAGCATACCAAGAGAATTATACAATAAAGGAACATAGTGAAATTTCTGTAGTTGTAAGCAAAGGTACCGAAACAGTAGAGGTTCCAGATGTCGTTGGTAAAACAAGAGAAGAGGCAGAAAAACTATTAAAAGATGCTGGACTAGTAGCAGAGATAACCGAAGAAAATGACGAAAAGGTAGAAGCTGGAATAGTATTAAGTCAAGATATAGAAGATGGTGAAACTGTTAATAAAGGAAGTACTGTAAATTTAGTTGTAAGTAAGGGTAGTGGAATTGTAAATGTAGAAGTCCCAAGTCTTGTAGGAAAAACTGAACAAGAAGCAAGAAATTTATTAACAGAAGCTGGATTAAAAGTTAATGTAGTTAATGATGAAGATGAATCTAAAAATGATGGAGTTGTATTAAGACAAAGTAAAGATGCCGGTACAGAAGTACAAGAAGGAACTACAATTACAATTACAGTAAATAAAGTTTCTGAGTCAAAGGAGGCAACATTTACAATTGATGTAAAAGCAATTACAGGAGGTTACGAGGAAGAAACAGGAAATACTACAAGTAGTAATACAGCAAAAACAGTTGATATAACGATTACTGTTGGTGGAAGTACTGCTTTCCAACAATCAGGTGTTGATAAAAATCGTACTATAACTGCAAAAGTAAGTGGAAAAGGATCAAAAGAAGTTATTGTAGAATTAAAAAATTCTAAAGGAGAAAGTTATAAAAGATCTACAACATTTAACTTTAACAATGCAACAACATATACATTTGATTAGAAGTTAAACAGATAAAGCTATTTTGCTTTATCTGTTTTTGCGTATATGATTAAATTTAAAAATAATATAAAAAGATGATAGAATTGATAAGCCCAATTTCATTTCGGTGTGATTTCAACTATTCTTATGATATTTTCAAAAAATATCTTGAAAGAAGTAGCACAGTTTAGGCTGTGCTACAGTCATTTATAAAAATATTTAAAAAATAAAACAAATATGGTATAATGTACAAAAAACATGAAAAGGTGAATTATGCAAGGAAAAATAATAAGTAATATTTCAAATTTATATTATATCGAAGCAAATGAAAAAATATATACTTGTAATGCAAGAGGCAAATTAAAAGATGAAGGAATAGTTGTTGGAGATATAGTAGATTTTAATGAGAATGAGAATATAATAGAAAAAATAGAAAAAAGAGATAATTATATTAAAAGACCTAAGATTTCAAATATAACCCAAATAGTGTGTGTATTATCTGCCAAAAATCCAAAGCCGGATTTATTAATGCTAGATAAACAATTAGCATATGCCGAATATGTTGGTATAAAGGCTGCAATTGTAATTAATAAAATAGACTTAGACAAGAAAATGGTAGAAGAGATAAAAGAAATTTATAAAAATATAGATTATCCGATATTAGATACAAATGCAAAAGAAAAAGAGGGAATAGATATCCTAAATAAGCTTTTAGAAAACAATATAAGTGTATTTGCTGGAAATTCAGGGGTCGGAAAATCTACTTTATTAAATAGTATTTTTGGAAAAGAATTAACTAAATCTGGATTAATAAGTAATAAAAATAAAAAAGGTAAAAATACTACAACAAATATTGCGTTATATAAAATTAAAGAAAATGAATATATTGCAGATACACCAGGGTTTTCAACTTTTGATATTTCTGAAATTGAATCTGATAAATTAGCAAAATATTTTAAAGAATTTAAACAATATATAAAAGATTGTGAGTATATAGGGTGTAGACATATTAAAGAAGAAAATTGTGGTATAAAAAATGCATTGCAACAAGGTAAAATATCAGAAAGTAGATATCAAAATTTTATAAAAATATATGAGAATTTAAAAGATAAGGAGGAACACAAATGGTAGAAATTTCAGCATCAGTATTAGATGCAAAGGAAGATGAAGCAGCAAAAATATTTTATAATTTAGAGGTAGCAAAAATAGAATACTTCCATATAGATGTTATGGATGGAAAATTTGTAGAAAAAAATACTGTAGACAAAATGAATAAATATTCAAATATATTAAAGCAAATTACTACATTACCATTGGATGTTCATTTAATGGTAGAAGATGTAGAAACATATGTAAAATTATATAGTGCAATTGAGCCAAATATGATAACTTTTCATTTAGAAGCAATTAAAGATAAAGAGAAAATTTATGAAATGATTAAACTAGTAAAAGATAATAATTGCAAAGTTGGTATTGCCATAAAACCTTCTACAGAAGTAAAAGAAATATATGAATTTTTACCATATATAAATACAGTATTAGTGATGACAGTAGAACCTGGTAAGGGGGGACAAGCTTTAATACCAGAGACGTTAAGAAAAGTTAGAATATTAAAAGAATACTTAAACCAACATAATTTAGATACGTATATTGAAGCTGATGGTGGAATAAATCTTGATACAATAGATGAAGTAAAAGAGTCAGGAGTAGATATAGCTGTTGTTGGAAATGGAATATTAAAGACTGAAAATTACAAAGTAACTGTAAGTAAATTACATGTATAAATAAAGAAAACGTAGCAACTAATTTGCTACGTTTTCTTTACTTTTAACTTCTTTTTGTTTATGCCCATTAAAAAATAAATTATAAATAATAATTCCAAATCCTAAAATAGAAATAAATATTGTTACTACAATTCCTACAAAAGGTATCATTTTTAAAGCACCAATTACAACTGCAATTAATATTGCTAGTAAATATTCTAATGGCATTTTAGAAAATTTTTTGTTATTATAAATTCTTCTAGCCAAAATTGATGCAAATATGTATGGAGAAATTCCAATCATAAATATGTATAACATTAATAATAATAATCCAGCACTAAATCCTATTTGTGCAGCAATAAGTATAATAGATAAAATAGGAATAGCAATTAAAGCAATTAGACCAGCTAAAAATACTTTTCCAAATTTATGAGATAAACAAGAAGAAGATTTTTCTAAACTACTTTCTAAGAAAAATCTATAAAGCAAATATACTAAACTTGCTGCAAATATACTATTTACAATATTTATGATTATGCTCCAAATTGTAGTTCCTGTATTTGATGAGTTATTTGTAGTAAAATGTGTTATTTCTCCACCGATGGTACCACTTGGAAATTCTATTTCATTTTCAGAAACATATGTTAGTTTACCAGTAATAGAACCTTGTATTGAATCTGTAGATATGATAAATTCCGGTGCATATACATATGCATTTCTTCCTACACTACCCTGTAAAGTTAATTTTTTACTCATGGCATATAAATCTCTAAAAGGACCATAGCCTTCAGGTATGTTAAGTTCATTACAAACAGCATATAGTGAAGTTGCTGAAGTATGGAAGTCTATTTTATCCGCTACTATATAAGCGTTTGAATTTATGTAAGATTGTTCGCCAAAAGTAACATTACTTGCACAAACAAATAAATCTCCATCAACTTCTCCATTTATTGTAACATTCTTTCCAAAAATATAAACATTTCCATCTACGATTTGATTCATAGTAATATCATTTCCATATAAATATAAATCATCATCTACTACAGTAGTTGTATTTTCAGAAGAGTCTGCTAAATATGGTGTTGCTGTTACATCTTCTTGCGTTTCATTTGTATCTGCAAAACATGTTGTAGTAATAGATAATATAATAACTAGAAACAAAGTTATTATAAAGTTTTTTAATTTTTTCATTGGTATACCTCCTAAAATTACTTTAATCAAAATATATATTATGAGTTTTGGTTTGTCAATACAAATTAAACTTTGTGTTCTGCTTTATATTTTTTGCAGAATTGTTTAATTGTACAATTATCACAATTTGGCTTTCTTGCCATACAAGTATTTCTACCATGCCATACAAAAAGATGATTAATATCTTTTAAGTATTCTTTAGGAAAGATTTTTAATAAATCTTGTTCTATTTTTGTTGGTTCTTTTTCAATTGAAAGGCCTATCCTATTGGAAATTCTTTTTGCGTGTGTATCAACAGCGATACCGTTTGCGATACCGAAAACTTCTAATAAAATTACATTTGCACTCTTTCTACCAACACCTGGAAGAGTTATAAGTTCATCCATAGTATTTGGAACGATTCCATTAAAATCATTCAGAATTTTATTAGCGCAAGCACGTGCGTTTTTTGCTTTATTTTTATAAAATCCACAAGGATGAATTATTTCTTCTAATTCATGTATATCACAATTTGCAAAATCTTCAATTGTTGGATATTTTTTAAATAATGCGGGTGTAGTTAAATTAACTCTTTCGTCTGTACATTGTGCTGATAACATTACAGCAATTACTAATTGAAAAGGTGTTTTAAAATCTAAACTACAAGTTGCATCAGGATAGGTATCTTTTAATATTTGAACTAATTCTATAGCATCTTTTTTTCTCATAATTAGCCTCCTTTTACGACAAATTATATCATAATAATTTATCAACATAAAGTAATCACATGAATAATTATTTTTTCATATTATATAAAAAAAGGAGGTAATACTTTATGTGTAAAATATTAAAAAAGACTTTGGCTGTAATATTAATAGGCTTAGGAATTGGAATATTATTGGTGTTATTACTTCCTTTTGCTGGGTGGCTTTTCGTAATAGGTGTTGCAATTATTATAGTTGGAATTATATGGCTTTCAAATTGACAACTATAAATATAGAAAACAATTGAAAAGGAGGAGATAGGAATGACAATTGTTGTAAAAAAAGTTCCAAAATTTTTAAGAGGATTTGTTAAATTAATATTTAGGATTAAAGATTAATACATAAAAATATCGCCAGAGTAATTTCTGACGATATTTTTAATGGTAATATATATCATGAAAAAAAGGGTTATTCTATAATAACCCACAAATAGTATATAAACTAAGCTCTTTTAACTTTTCCAGAACGTAAACATTTTGCACATACTTTAATTTTCTTTGGTTGACCATCTACTATAGTTTTTACAGTTCTTAAATTTGGTTTCCAAGTTCTTGAAGCTCTATTACTAACGTGAGAACGTGTTATGCTAAGTTTGTTTCCATGAGATAATGTTTTTTCACAAATTGCACATTTTGCCATGATTTATTGCACCTCCTATTAAGATAATAAATTGACTGTTTATAATCTTACCATATAATAACAAAAAAAACAAGACTTTTTATAAAAAATAGTATATAATATACAAAATTATACTTCAATTAGGAGGTAAAAATGGCTGATTTAAGTAAAGAAGTACAATATATAAAAGGCGTTGGTCCTAATAGGGTAAAGCTCCTAAATAATCTAAATATTTTTACTTTAAAAGATTTAATTACATATTATCCAAGAGATTATGAAGATAGAAGTAAACCTGTAAAAATAGAAGATCTAGTAGATGGTGAGGAAGCTTTAATTGCAGCTATACCAGTTGCTAGAATGAATGAAACAAGAATAAGAAATAGGAAAATGGTTATATATAAACTTATAGTAGAAGATGAAACAGGAAGATGTTTAATTACTTGGTATAACCAAAGTTATTTAAAAAATAAATTTAAAGTTGGAGAAATTTATCACTTTTTTGGTAAAGTAAAAAGAATTCAAAATAGGATCGAAATGGTATCACCTGTTTTTGACGAAGAAACTAAAAATAAAAATACAGGAAAAATAATACCTATATATCCACTAACATATAATTTATCTCAAAATGTGTTAAGAGGAATAATAGAGAATGCAATTACATTAGTTAATAACTCATTACCAGAAACATTACCAAAATATATTTTAGATGAATATAAATTATTAGGAATAAATGAGTCTATACATAAAATACACTTTCCAGAGAATTTCGATGAATTTGAAAAGGCAAGAAAAAGGCTAGTATTTGAAGAATTATTAGGTATGCAATTAGCTCTATTAAATTTAAAGAACAAATATGAAGCAGATACTAATGGTATTCAGTTTGATAAAAATGTAAAGATGTCAGATGTAATTAATGTTCTTCCATTTAAATTAACTAAAGCTCAATTAAGAGTTTTAGAAGAAATAGATAAAGATATGGAAAGCAATAAAAATATGAATAGGCTATTACAAGGAGATGTTGGATCTGGAAAAACAGCAGTTTCAATTATTGCTTCATATAAAGCTGTTAAATGTGGTTATCAAGTAGCAATTATGGCTCCAACAGCAATTCTTGCAAGTCAACATTTAGAAAGTTTTAAAGAAATGTTAGATCAGTTTGGAATTAGATGTGAGCTTTTAATTTCTAGTATAACTAAAAAGAAAAAAGAAGAAATTTTAGAAAAATTAAAAAATGGAGAAATAGATATATTAATAGGTACACATGCTCTACTAGAAGAAAATGTAGTATTTAAGAATTTAGGATTTGTAGTAACAGATGAGCAACACAGATTTGGTGTAAAACAACGTACTACAATAGTAGAAAAAGGGCAAAATCCAGATGTATTAGTTATGACAGCAACTCCTATTCCAAGAACGCTAGCTTTAATTTTATATGGTGATTTGGATATTTCTATAATTGATGAATTACCGCCAAACAGGAAGAAAATTGATACTTTTGCAGTTACAAAAGGAATGGAAGAAAGAGTAAATAACTTTATAAAAAAACAAGTTGATGAAGGTAGACAAGCATATATTGTATGTCCATTAGTAGAAGAAAATGAAGAAATGAATTTAAAATCTGTAACAGCTTTGGCAGAAAAATATAAGAATGAAGTGTTTAAAGACTACAGGGTAGAATATTTACATGGAAAGATGAAAAATAAAGAAAAAGATGAAATTATGGAAAGATTCAAAAATGGAGATATTGATATTCTGATTTCTACTACTGTAATCGAGGTTGGTGTAAATGTTCCAAATGCAAGTTTAATGGTTGTGGAAAATGCAGAAAGATTTGGGCTTGCACAATTGCATCAGCTAAGAGGAAGAGTCGGAAGAGGAGAATACCAATCTTATTGTATTTTAAAATACCAAGGAAATTCAGATGTTATTAGAAAAAGAATGAAGGTAATGACAGATACAAATGATGGATTTATAATTTCAGAAAAAGATTTGGAACTTCGTGGTAGTGGTGAGTTTTTTGGAACAAGACAACATGGACTTCCAGAATTTAAAATTGCAAATCTTTTTGAAGATATGCCTGTATTAAAACAAGTTCAAGCATTAGCAATAAACATAACAGAAGAAGACCCTAAATTAGATTTAGAAAAAAATAAAGAATTACGATTGTTAATTGAAGAGAAATTTAAAAATAGAGTAGAGATATAATTATTTTAGAAGTCCATATTTTATTATGGGCTTTTTATGTGTGAGTATATATATTTATACAGGTTTACAATATTATGTAAATATGTTATAATATAAATTGGAACCAAAAAATTTATACATTCCTAATATATGGGAAGCACAAAAGAAGGGAGCATATTTATGACAGAAAACACAAATGAGAAGAAAGTAGAAGAAAAGAGAAGTCGGTATTCAGCTGTAAGCATAATATTGCGTCAGATGTATGGGACAAGAATGGCAGGGATGCCAGGGTATATATTGCTTCAGGATGTAGTGTATAAGCATCTTGAAGATAAAACCCTAACAATGGATGAACTTGTCGAATGGGCTTGTAAGCACTTTTCATTTCAAATTAATGTAGATGATGCGTATGATGAAATACTTCAGGTGGTTACACAAAATTTACCTGAAGCAGAGAATGGTGAGGATAATATAATGTTAATTTTACCAGATGTCTTGGCAGAGGCTACAAACTTGTACGAGAAAAAAATCATCTTCGAAAAGGTAGCGAAAGCAGTCCGTTCCTTGAAGATTCCTGCAATGATTGAGCAGGATGTTATTTCAATCCTATTTGAAATAAAGAGAGGAAAAACAATCGAAGAAGCATTAGAAAAGCTGGCGGACGAGGATGTTTTAGAGTTTGCAGAAGCGCTAAAAATGAAGGAAAAGCGGAGAAAAATAAAAGAGCTAAAGAATACAATTCTTCTAGCATTTCCATCAGAAATGGAAATGCTAGAATTCGCAGAGAATATCGATTAATGCTAGGAGCCTACAGGATATGTTAAATATCTTGTAGGCTTTTGGCATTTATGCAAAATATAAAGAATTAAGTATTAATTTATTGACTTTTATAAATAAAATAAATAAAATAAAGATATAGTTAAAAATATAAAAAAGGATGTAGAAAATGGATGTAAAAATAATATTATCAATTGTAGGAGCATTAATATCACTAGCAGCAGTAGTTTTAATATATAATGCTCGAAAAATTGTAAGAGAAAGATTTAGTTTTGGAGACCAAAACAGCGGAGCGTTAGCTGTAAAAACTATTGGAATGGTCTTATTTTGTGTAGGAATGTTAATAATATTTTTTAATTTAACATAAGAAACGAGGGGGAATTTACAAATGAAACAATTAAGTTCAATTCTATCATTACTTTTTGCAGGATTATTCTGGGTTTTTAGGGTAGTACTTGCATATACAACTGCAACAGGAAAAGATTTAGGATTTCCAGTGCAAAATTTTACAACAGAAGTAATTTTATTATTTGTTGTATTAATATTACTTGTATTTATTTATAAAAGAAATTTAATAGCTGGAATAATTTATTTATTAGTATATGCTGGTTATTTTGGACCACAATTATTTAATGCGATTATGACCGTTGCAACATCTGATGGCTTAGCAGATATTTATACTTATGATACAATAATAGCTTCTACAATAGGTATTGCAGTTGCATTATTTGCATTCCTAAATATATTAGTAGATAAAAATAGAGCAGCACATCCAACAGATAAGAAAACAGATTGGTTTTATAAAGGCGAAAAATATGATAGAAAAATGGATGAAAGAGCAGATAAAAACAATTACAGAACTTTATAATAATATGTCAAGCAAGCTAAATATGATAGCTTGCTTTTTTATGTAAAATAGCATATAATATTGTCGTGTAAAATAGCAGAATACAAGAAGAATTATTAAGAAATTAATTAGAGGTTATAATAAATGTTTAATAAATATGCTATGGAAATTAAAAAATTAAAAAGCTTTAATAAAAATGATATATTAAATGAAAAATTTTTACTAGAAAGTAAAGATAAGATGAAAATTTATTATGCTCCACATAACGAAATTATAAATAAAAAAGCAAAAATATTTATTGTAGGGATTACTCCTGGATGGACGCAAACAGATATTGCATATAAAACAGCAAATAAAGGTTTAATTAATAACCTAGAATATGAAAAAATAAAAATGGAATGCAAGAAAAATTCAAGATTTGCCGGAAGTATGAGAAAAAATTTAGTAGAAATGCTAGATGAGTTGAAATTAAATAAGAAGTTATATATTAATTCTTGTGTAGAACTATTTGAAAATAGAGATGATCTTTTACATACAACTTCTATAATTCCATACCCAGTCTTTATAGACAATAAAAATTATACAGGTTCTAATCCTAAAATATTAGATGATGAATTATTATATTCTTATACAAAAGAATATTTTTATAAAGAAGTAGAGGAGATGAAAGATACATTAATTATACCATTAGGTAAATCTGTGGAGGAAGTCTTAAAGTTTATGATAGAAGAAAATTTAATAAAAAAAGAACAATGTTTATTAGGTTTTCCTCATCCTTCAGGTGCGAATGGACATAGAAAAAGACAGTTTGCAGAAAATAAAGAACAATTATTAGAGAAAATTGATAAATATTTTAATAGCAAAGGAAGTGATAAATTTGAACATTAACTGGTACCCAGGCCATATGGCAAAAACAAAAAGACAAATACAAGAAGACTTAAAATTAATAGATGTAGTAGTAGAACTATTAGATAGCAGAATACCAATATCTAGCAGAAATCCAGATATAAATACAATAGTAAAAGGAAAAAAGAAAATAATCGTATTAAACAAAAGTGATTTAGCTGATGAAAAAGAAACAATAAAATGGGTAGAGTATTTTAAGACACAAAAAATTCCAGCAGTAATAACAGATTCGAATAGTGGAAAAGGAATAAAAGAAGTTATAAAGCAAGCAGAGCTAATTATGAAAGAGGAGTTAGATAAAAGAGAAGAAAAAGGAAGAACTGGTAGAAAAATTAGAATAATGATACTAGGAATACCAAATGTAGGAAAATCATCTTTTATAAATAGATTAGCTAATAAAAATTCTTTAGAGGTAGGTAATAAACCAGGTGTTACTAGAAAAAAACAATGGATAAAAATTAGTAATAGCATAGAACTTTTAGATACACCAGGGGTTCTATGGCCAAAATTTGAAAGTGATGAAGTAGCACTTAATTTAGCATATACAGGAACAATAAAAGATGATGTATTAGAAAAGACAGATGTAGCATTCTATTTTCTAAAATATATGCTAGAAAACGAAATAGATAAATTAGTAGCAAGATATAATTTAAGCAAACAAGAATTATTAAATTCATTAGAAAATCAAACGAGACCAGAAAATGAAATAATATATGATATAATGTTAAAAATAGGAAAATTGCGTGGAGCAGTTGTTTCTGGTGGAAATGTAGATGATGTAAAAACTGCTAATATAATATTAGAAGATTTTAGAAGTGGTAAACTAGGAAGAATAACATTGGAGAAGGCTTAAGTCAAATGAGAAAGGTAGGAAAACAATGAGTAATATAGCAGAACCCAAAAGAACTCCAGATGAAGTCAACTTTTTAAATCCTTTAGTTTGGGCATATGTAGGAGATAGTGTTTATGAATTATTTATAAGAACAAATTTAGTAAATAATTCGAATGAAAAAGTACATAAATTACATGTTAGTGCAATTAAATTTGTTAAAGCAGCAGGACAGGCTAAAATTTTAAAAGCAATAGAAGAGGAATTAACAGAGGAAGAGAAAAATATAGTTCGAAGAGCAAGAAACACACAAAACCATCATATAGCAAAAAATGCTACACCAGCAGAATATGCATATGCAACAGCATTCGAAGGACTAATTGGGTATTTATACTTAACAAAGCAAGACGAGAGATTAAAATATATATTAAATAGAGCTTTAGAGGAAGGGAATAAATAATATGAATGAAGAGAAGAAAAAATATTATTCTAGGATATTGTTTAAAACAGTAGTTTTAATTTTTACTTTAGTACTATTATTTCTTGCATATAAACTTGCAATGTTTTATGTGCCATTTTTAATTGCATTTTTAATAGCTACAATGATAGAACCATTAATAAAATTTTTTATGAATAAGTGTAAACTAAAAAGAAAGCCTTCGGCAACTATTTCATTAATATTCGTTGTTTTAATAATAGGCTCTTTGTTAGCAGTTTTAATTTCTGCAATTATATCTGAATCAAAAGTGTTATTAAATAATTTAAACTCATCAATGGATGGAGTATATAATTGGGGAATGGGGCTTATAAACAATTTGGCAAATGGAGAAATTGTTATACCACAAGATTGGATTTCAGCAATACAAGATTCATTAGGAAGTATAGTTGAAGTTGTAAAAAATGTGTTATATAGTTTTGCTACTGGAATAATTAATTTTGCAGGAAGTATACCAGGAATAATTACATCTACAATTATAACAATTCTTGCAATAATTTTTATGTGCTTTGATAGGGAATATGTAAAAAAATTATTAAAAAATCAAATTCCAAAAAAATGGCTAGAAAAAGCAAATGAGATAGTAGTAAAATCATTAAAGATAATTTGGAATTACATAAAAGCAGAAGCGAAATTATCTTTATTATGTTTTGTTTTAGTCTCAATAGGATTGTGTATATTTAATTTATGTGGATTAAACATAGAATATGTTGCTATCATGGCAATATTAATAGGATTTGTAGATTTATTACCACTATTTGGTGCAGGTTTTATAATGGTACCTTGGAGTATTATATTAATAATACAAGGTAATAGTGTTGCCGGAATTGCGGTATTTGTATTATGGCTTGCTTGGTCTGTTATAAAACAATTTTTAGAACCAAAATTTGTAAGCAAACAAATGGGAATGCATCCAATATTCACTTTATTAGGAATGTATACAGGATTTAAACTATTTGGTGTAATTGGATTATTATTAGGACCAATTATATTCTTAGTTATAAGAGAGGTATTTTCTAATAATGTTAATAAGGGAATATTAAAAGACTTTTTTGAATTGGAGTAAAAAATGGATAATAAAGAAATACGAGCTAAATTAATAGAACTAAGTGATGCAAAATATAAGGAATTTCATTCTGGTCTATGCCCAGGAATGGATACAGAAATGTTGGGAGTAAGTATTCCAAAAATAAGAAAATTGGCAAAAGAAATTGTGAAAGATAATCCGGAGGAATACTTAAAAAATCCCGAAGAAGACTATTACGAAGAACTAATGCTACAAGCATTAGTAATTGCAAATTTAAAAATAGATTTAGAAAAAAAGAAAGAATATATAATTAATTTTGTACCAAAAATAAATTGTTGGGCAGTATGTGACAGTTTTTGTGCAGGATTAAAAGATGCAGACAAAAATCTAGAATTTTTTTGGAAAATTATAAGTAAGTATTTTAAATCTAAAAAAGAATATGAAATAAGATTTGCAGTAGTTATGTTATTAGACCATTATGTAAAAGAAGAATATGTAAATGAAATTTTTAAAGTAATAGATAATATAAAAAATGAAGAGTATTATGTAGAAATGGGAATTGCATGGCTTGTGGCAGAATTGTATATTAAATTTCCAAAACAGACAATGAAATATTTAAAAAATTGTAATTTAAATAAATTTACATATAATAAAGCTTTACAAAAAGCAAGAGAATCATATAGAGTAAGTAAAGAAGAAAAAGAAATTTTAAATAAAATGAAGAAAAAATAATAGGAGGAATATATAATGAAAAAGCCAGAATTATTAGCACCAGCAGGGTCATACGAAAAGGCAAAAACAGCATTTAGATATGGAGCAGATGCTGTATATTGTGGTACATCATCTTTATCTTTAAGAACAAGAGCAGAAATGAATGATGAAGCACTTGCGAAGACAATTGAATATGCACACAGCATAGGAAAAAGAGTACATGTTGCACTTAATATATTTGCTTGGGATAATAACTATGAAGAGATAAAAAAACAAGCAAAAATGTTACAAGATATGAAAGCAGATGGAATAATTGTTGCAGATGGTGGCGTTGTAGAAACAGTAAAGGAATATGCACCAAATGTAGATATACATATAAGTACACAAGCAAACGTAGTAAGTTTAGAATCAGCTAAATTTTGGTACAAAAATGGAGCAAAAAGAGTAATCTTAGCAAGAGAATTAAATAAAGAACAAATAAAATATATGATGCAAAATAAACCAGAAGATTTAGAAGTAGAAATGTTTGCACATGGTGCAATATGCTTTGGATATTCAGGAAGATGTTTCTTAAGTGATTTCTTAGCTTGCAGAAGTGCAAATTTAGGAGATTGTGCACAAAGTTGTAGATGGGCATATAACTTATATGTAGAAGAGGCTAATAAGCCAGGAAATTTAATGCCAGTAGAAACAGACGAAAAAGGAACATATATATTTTCATCTAAAGATTTATGCTTAATACATGAAATACCAGAAATCGTAGACATGGGACTTGATAGCTTAAAGATAGAAGGAAGATTAAAAACAGAATATTATTTAGCTACAATAGTAAATACATATAGAACTGCAATAGACGACTATGTTAAAGATCCTAAAAATTATAATGCAGATAAGTATATGCAAGAACTTGAAAAAACTAAAACAAGAGGATTAACAACTTTCTATTTTAATGATAGAAATAATAAAGATTTCCAAGAATATGAAGGAAAACAATATAATCTAAATTTTGAATTTGGTGGAAAAGTAGTAGAGACAAGTAATGGAAAAACTTCTGTAGAAATAAAGAATAAATTATCTGTTGGTGATGAAATGGAAATTATAATTCCAGGAAAAATAGAAGTAGTAAAATTTACTATAGAAAAATTATGGGATTATGAAACAGATGAGAAGATAGAAACAATAAACCCAGGAGTAAAAGATCAAAAAGTAAAAATGGAATTACCAATAGAAGTAGAAGAAGGTTGGATTATAAGAAGAAAAAAATAGGGAGTTAGGGAAATTGGGACGTTCCTTAAATCCCGCTAGAAGAAAAAAACTAAAGATAAGGTGATAATATGGTTAGTCTGGATAAAGAAAAAATATTAGCGGAAGTAAAAAAAATAAAAGAAGGAAAAGAAGATCGAAGCAAATTAAAAGAATTAATAGGTGGAGAAGAACTAGAAGAGATTTTCGATGAACAAACAATAAGTAAATTGCAAGATATGTTAATACGAACAAATAAAGTTCATGACTTGTTGGAAGAACAAGAAGGTTTTGATATCCTGGAAGGTTTGTTAAATAAAAGAATAACGGGAAATTTAGGAAAGTTTTATAATATTAAACCGGAATATATATTAAGTTTAAAACCAGAAGAGCAAGCTAAACTTGCGCATAATTTTTCTGAAGGAGAACCGGTCTTAGAAGAACTTTTAAAAAAATTATGGTCACAAAATATAAAGACAAATGCTTGTGCAGGAGAAAAAGACAATGCATATTTATATGTAACGTTCTCAAAAAGTGATATAAATAATATTTCTAGAATGGAAGAAGTTTCTTCTAAGGATGAAACAAATGTTGATATAACTACATATGAAGATAGTATTTCTATAACCTTATATGGAAAGAAACCAGATTTATATAAAGATTTATTAGCAGAATTTAGTAAAGAAGACAAACCGAATCAGTTTATAAAAGAATTAATGGATTCTCTGGCATTCGAAAGAGAAGTTGCAGAAGCTACAGTCAGAAATAATAGCACTGGAAAATATTCAGAAGAAGAAGTAGAGGAAATAATAGCAAATACTGCAAAAGAACTCCATGACCAACATGAAGAAGAAAAGATAATTTTAACTGATGTAATTAATAGGGGACAAGGAGAAATTAATAGATTAGAAGAAGAAAACGAAAAATTAAAACAAAAATGTGATAAATTACATGAAACGAATGGAAGATTAAAAAATTTTGTAGTGCATAGAATTGGTAAAATTCCGTTTTTAGGTAGAAGAGTATTAAAACTTATGAATGCAGAAGTAAAAGCTTTACCAGAAACAACAGATAAGCTAGATCATTCTGAAAGGGATTAAAATTATAGATATTGTTAAATAAAAAGTCTTAAAATAAATTTACTAAAAGATATTTAAGCTTTAGAAATTTAAATTAAGACTTTTTTATGGTTCTATTTATATATGTAATCTCATATTTTTTTGCATTCCAGATTTTTCAGGGAATGCGAATTTATATGTTATATGAATTTCTTTATCATTAATTACAATTTTATCAATTAATTTTAATAAAATATTTCTATCAATATTATCTTTATCAAACCTTAATATACTTTCTATTATAGAACTTTCGTCATATGTATTACATTGTTCTTTTATCTCAATTTCTTTTTGGATTTTAATTTGTTGTAAAAGGTTATACTTTTCCTGTTCATAATCTTTACTTAAAGAGATAAACATATCATCACTAATTATGTTGTTTATTTTATCTTCATATAAATTTTTTAATAATTTGTCTAAATGCTCAATTTTTTTATTAAGTATAGAGATATTATTAATAGATTTATAAGGTTGTTCTTTTTTTATTTGTATTTTATCTATGGATAAATAATTATTAACAATTCTTCTTAAATCTTCTAATACTTTATTTATAAGCCCGTCTTCTGTCATATGCACATTGGTACAAAATTTTTCCCATACCTTTTATAACTAGAGTATGCACATTTAAATATTTTTCCATGATTTTTAACATAAGTAATTCGAGAGACACAACTACAAAATGTAATTCCTCGTAATAAGTGAGGTTTAGCAGCTTTAAAAGTCCATTCGTTAGTTTGTTTATCAAGCATATCTTGAACTATGTTAAATGTATTTTCTATCTATAATAGCAGGAAAACAGTTTTCTATTATTATCTGCCTAGATTTATCTACTTTTATATGTTTATCAATTTTATAATTTACTTTAGTAGTTTTATGCTGAACTAAATCTCCTACATACGACCTATTATATGTTTTGTTGTTATTAGGGTTATGATAATTACCTTTTAATTCTTTGTACTTTAGAGGAGTAAGTACATGATGTTTTCCTAAATAATTGTAAATTTCTTTTTTACTCATTCCACTTGTATACATCATTAAAATATTGTATACATTCTGGCTTACTTCTTCATCTATTAATACATTATTTTTATTGTCAGGGTCTTTTTTTAGCCCATATAGTTGAAATGCTTTTATGCTTTTTCCATTTAAAGCCATTGTCATAAGAATAGACCTTACCTTTTTGGAAGTATCTCGGGCATATGAATCATTTATTACAGACTTAAAAGGTGTTATATCGTTATTAGTATTATTTGTATCGAATGTGTCGATATTATCATTTAAGGCTATATAACGTACATTTTCTAGTGGAAAAAATTTTTCAACATAATAGCCAGTTTCGATATAATCTCTTCCTAATCTTGATAAATCTTTGATTATTATTAAATTAATTTCTCCTGATTCAATATCATTTATCATACGTTTAAAATCGGGTCTATCAAAATTTGTTCCACTATATCCATCATCTATGTATGTTTTTAAGATATGCCAACCTTTAAACTTTACAAACCTATGTAGTAATTCGATTTAATTATCAATACTTTCTGATTGCTTTAGGTTTTCATCTTTTTTATCTGCATTGGAAAGTCTTGTGTATACCTATTTTCCAGTTTTGAAAATTATCAATTTCACTATAGTTATTATGAAAATCTTTCAATTTTTCCTCCCATCTAGAGCATATTTATATAATAACTTATCTAATTTGATTTTGATTTTATATTACTTTTGATTATTTGACAAGATAAGTTATTTATATTTTCATCGACCCATTCCTGAACGAGTTCCAATAATTCTTTGCCATCTTCGGTATAACTTACAAAGATATTTTTATCCAAATTATCATCTCCTTAATTTAATATATTCTTATAAAAAATTATGATGATAGAAAATATTTGTGAGTGTTCTATAATATAAAACACTTTTTAATAAGAAATATTGGAATGAACATATATAAAACTTAAAAAAACTAATTAAAAATTATTATTTAAAAGATTTACAAATAATATAGTTAGTTTTTTAGGAGAAATATAAAAATTCCAAATACATTAGAACAAAAACAAAAAGTAGTGGGAGGTCTAATAGAAGTAGTTCCATATAAAGATTGCTTAATTATTTGTAACGAGGAAGGTAAATTGTTAAATTTAAAATAAAACTATATTGCCGGAGATTGTTTTTTAGTTGGAGATGACTACGTACATGGAGATTTTAAAAGCTTAACTAGTGAGCAAATAGAGAGATTTACAAGTAATTTTATTCATAGGAGTTGTGATAAACTACAAGAAAGAGGAGAATAAATAGTATTTTACTACTATTCAATTTATATTGTTTATGCTATAGTTATACTAATGATATAATTATGAGGGGGAAAAATGAAAAAAATATTATTAGTAGAAGACAATAAGGAGATTCATGAGTTAATAAAAAATGTTTTAGAAAAAGAGCGATATATTGTTATAAATGCATACTCAGGAACAGAAGCACTAATTATATTAGAAAAAGAAAAGATAGACCTTATATTATTAGATTTGATGTTACCAGGGATAAATGGAGAAGAAATTATTAAAAAAATTAAAAATATACCAATTATAGTTATAAGTGCAAAAATATCAAAGGAAGATAAAATAAATTCATTATTAATAGGAGCAAATGATTATATTACCAAACCATTTGATATAGATGAATTATTAGCAAGAGTTAAAGTTCAATTGAGAATAAATAATACTAGTAAAAATAATGATTTAAAATACAAAGAAATGACATTAAACCGTATGACCCATACATTAGTTTTAAATGACCAGAAAATTAGTTTAACTAAAACAGAGTACAATATATTACAAGAGCTTTTATTAGAACCTAATCGAGTTGTGACGAAATCAAGATTAATTGAATTAATGAGTAATGATACACTAAATTTTGACGAAAATTCTTTAAAAGTACATATAAGTAATATAAGGAAAAAAATAAAGCAAGTAACAGATAAAGAATATATAGAATCTGTCTGGGGAATTGGATTTAAGATGTTTGATTAAATCTTAACTATTTGTTTACTATTTCTTAACGGTTTTCTTAACTATTTAATGATAAAATCTTTTATAAAGGGAGGAGATTATATGAAGTATGTTTTAGAAACATTTGATATAATGAAAAGATATAAGCATTCAATAGTTCTAGAAAAACTTAATATGCATGTACCAATTGGTAGCATATATGGACTTATTGGAAGAAATGGTGCGGGAAAAACAACACTAATTAGGCTTTTATGTGGGTTGCAACAGTTAACTTCAGGCGAATATAAAATTTATGGAATAAAAAATACAGATAGAAAGATATGTGAAGTAAGAAAAAGGATAGGTGCTATAATAGAGACACCATCGATTTGTATGGATATGACAGCAAAAGATAATCTCAAAGAACAATATAAAATTGTAGGCTTACCTAATTATGATGGAATATATGACCTATTAAAACTTGTTGGGTTAGAAAAAACAGGGAAAAAGACTGTTAAACATTTTTCATTAGGTATGAAACAGAGATTAGGTATTGCAATTGCTTTAGTTGGAAGTCCTGATATACTTATTTTAGATGAACCTATAAATGGATTAGATCCAGAGGGAATTATTGAAATTAGAGAATTAATTTTAAAATTAAATAAAGAAAAGGGAATTACATTTATAATTTCTAGCCATTATTTAGATGAATTGTCCAAAATTGCAACTTGTTATGGTTTTATAAATGAACATAAGATAGTCAAAGAAATTGATAGGGATGAATTAGAAAAAAAATTTAGAAAAAGAATTATTTTAAACGTAAGTAATTTAAATGAATGTGTTAGATATTTAGAAGAAAATAGTTTATCTTATAAAGTGATTTCCAATGAATCTATAGAAATATATGAGAAATTAAATATTTCGGAATTTGTTATTGCACTTTCAAAAAGAAATTGTAATATTAATAATTTTCAAGAAAAGGGAGAATCATTAGAAAATTATTATTTGAATTTAATAGGAGGTGCAAATAATGGTTAAACTGTTAAAAGCAGGTTTTTTTAGATTAAAAAAAGATGTTATATTTTGGCTATTTGTATTTTTAACTATTGGAATAGCAGGATTTACATTGTTTAGATATACATCTAATGAAGGGGGATCTTTAGATAAAATTATTAATGAATTTATAACATATATAGGATTTTTTATTGCGATATTTGTAAGTATTTTTGTTGGCAAAGAACATTCGGAAGGGATTATAAGAAATAAAATTATTGTTGGACATAATAGAATTTCAATTTTTCTATCAAACCTTATAATTAGCGTAGTGGTTTCACTATTATGTGAAATAATTTATTTATTAGTAATTTTCGTAATTGGAATACCTTTATTTGGAAAAATGCAAATGACATCAACTCACTTTATGATGGTTTTGCTAAATACTATTTTGATAATTATATCATTTTGCTCTATTTATAATTTTATATCGATGATATGTTCAGAGATAACAATATCTACAACGATATGTATAATTATTTTTATAGCAATGTTTATTGTACAAGGAGCATTTAGCTTAACAGTTCACACTGATGAGTATATTGAGAATACTTTCTATGATGAAAATGGAAATAAACACATTATTAGCCAAGAACTTAATCCAAACTATCCAGGAGATGAGAAAATTAAACAAGCAAGATTGATTTATCTTTCAATTCCCCAAGGACAAGCTATGGAAATTAGTAATAACAATTTAGATTATTTAAAACAAATGTCTATTTATTCCATTGCTTTAATAGGTATAGTAAATATTTTGGGAATTTATATTTTTTCTAAAAAAGAATTAAAATAGGGGGAAAAAGTGAATATTAGTTTAGTATTTATAATAATATTAGTTTTTGTATGTATATTTTTAATTGTAAGAGTATTCCTAATAAAAAAGACAATTAGAGAAATAGAAAAATCTTTTACATATATACTAGAATCAGATACAAACAATATAGTAACAATATCTTCATTAGATAAAGATATTAAAAATTTAACTATAAATTTAAACAAGAACTTGATGGAGTTAAGAAAACAAAAACTACAATACAAAAATGGAAATCAAGAACTAAAAAAAATAATAACTAATATATCACATGACCTAAGAACACCATTAACTGTAATTAACGGATATATAGATTTATTGCAAAAAGAAAATAAAAATGTAGAACAAGAAAGATATATAAAAATAATTAAAGAGAAGATTTATGAATTGAAAGAACTTACAGAACAATTATTTGGATTTTCAAAAACAGTCGATATTGATTTAGAAGTAAAAAAAGAAGAATGTTGTTTGAATGATATCTTAGAAGAATCTTTAGCCAATTATTATAATCAATTTAAGGAAAAAAATATTATACCTAAGATATCTATTAGTAATAAAAAAATAAATAAAATGGTTAATAAAATTGCTATTATAAGAATATTTGAAAATATATTATCAAATGCATTAAAATATAGTAATGGAAATTTCGAAGTTATAATGAATGATGATGGCATAATTACATTCTCTAATAAGGCTAATTCTTTAGATGCAATAACGGTACAGAAAATTTTTGACAGGTACTTCACAGTAGAAAACGCAAAAGAATCTACTGGAATAGGACTAGCTATTGCAAAACAACTAATTGAACAAAACATGGGAAAAATTACAGCAAAATATGTGAATGGATATCTAATTATAAATCTTTATTTGTAAAAAAATTATTATAAAGAAAAAGAAAGCTACGAGTATATTTCAACTCGTAGCAAAAGAAGGTTCCTATCACTAAAATATTAAGCTACATAACTAGTAAATCTTAATAAATCTGTTCAACCTAGCAAACAATTTCGCCGTTGTTTACACCAGATGTAACAGAAGCGGTAAATGTCCATGTTCCACCACTCTGTGCTACAACATACTGCTTGTCGATATAGTGAAGTCCGTATTTACAATGAAATAAAATTAATAAAATCGTTAGTACTGTAAGAAAAAACTCGAACAATGTCGAATGACGTCGAAAAAATAAATGAAAATAGATTGGAAATATTTGTAATAAATAAAGCACTATTTTAACTTGGAATTTTGTAAAATATTTAATATTTTTTTTATAGAAATATTAAGATATTGGCTTATAATAAAAATGATATTTTTAATTTCTATATTTAAGCTCTTAATTTTATCTTTTAGTTTTAAATTTTTTATTTTCTGCAATAATGAGTTCAAGAGAAGTATTATTACTTTCTTTGATAGGAGTTTTTTCATCCATATGTACTTTGGCAGAGAGTATGTATTGTCCTCCTAAATCTTTATAATTACATACAAAAGAATAAGCTGTTTTGAAAAATTTTTTTGTTTTTTCTATTCCTATACTATCAAAAAAATCTTTATCAGAAGTAATGATATATTCGCAAGCTACATTGCTTACACTTTTAATCTGTCCCTTTAAATTATATTTTTCTTTAATTGAATTAAATAATTTTTCATAGGTACTAGAAGGAACTTTTAATGAATAATTTTTTATATTGGAATTTTTACTAATGTCTTTATTTGAATAATTTGTATTTTTTCTTTCTATATGCCTATATATGCCATTTAAATTTTTGGTTTTATAATTAGTATTTCTTATGATTGCATAACTCATAGTTAAAAAACTCCAATCAATAAAATAATTATAAAATTTTAAGTGTTCTAACATACTAGAACACTTTTGAAAAAAGTGTTCTTTTTGGTAGGGCAAAGCCCTACATTTTTTAGATAATATATAAAAAATATTGCTATATATTATAAAAAGTGATATATAGAGTTTAAATAAAAAGGAGATGGTAATAGATGAAAAAGAAATATGTAATTGGAATTATTATATTAATTTTAATAATTGCTATAATTTTGTGCGCTTTTTTGTATAATAAAGATAAAACTAATGGTGATTCTAATAATGAAAAAGAGAAATTTATAGTTGCTAATGCACTTGATAATAATGTTGTAATTGAGGATAAATACGCAAATTTAACTACAGAACAAAAGAATGCATTAATTGAAAAAAGGAGTGTAGGTAAAGTCAGTTTACAGATTAAAGAAGGCACACTAACAAAAGAGAGAGCTACTATTGTAATTACAGATAAGAATGATTATCCTTATAGTTATGGCGAATATTATACTATAAAAAAATTAGAAAATGGCGAATGGAGAGATTTAAAATCAGAAAACTATAATATAAATGATTTACTTCATGAAACCGATAATAATGGAAAAGTTACAATGGAATTTAATTGGAAAGATAGATATGGAGAGTTAGAAAATGGTAAATATAGATTACTTATGGAAATAAATCCAGGTAATCCAGATACAGCAATCTACACAGAGTTTGAGATAAAATAAACATCTAATAAATATAATCTTTTAGATTATGTATAAAAATTATAAAAAATTAATCTCTCTTAATTGAATGTGGAGATTAATTTTTTTGCTTAAAAATAGATAAGTTATTATATGTATCCCAGAATGAACGAATGCCAACTACCGACTAGCCACCATTCCAAGTCCTGACTAGCTACCGTACCCAAAAACCGATTAAAAACCCGATAATGCAAAATATAATTGATAATATACCCGTTGTATTAAAACTTATGTTAGGGAGAAGAATGAACACAGAGCCTAAAACAAATCCTAATATAGAATAATATGTTTGGGAATGATATTTATTAAGTAAAAATTGTATTAATTTCATACATAAGAATCCACCAATAAGCAAACCAATTCCCATAGGAAGTAATATTCTCATATTTATTATAGATACTGCATAAAGATATGTTTCATAAACTCCAAGTAGCATTAAAATAACAGTGCTACTAACGCCAGGAACCACAATGCCAAGACTCATTAAAAAGCCGGCTAGTATTAAAAATTCAAAACTATAGTTATCACCATAATATATTCCAACATTACTAGACAATTTGTTTTCTAGTAAAAGTAATAAAATAGCAATAATAAATGATACTATAAAAAATATGATATATCGTAATTTAAATTTTTCTTTTGAATTACAAACTCTAAATATAGAAGGAATACAGCCTAAGATAAGACCAATAAAGGTAAAAGATGTAATTTCTGGATATCTTTCGAATAAAAAGAGAATAATATTGCTAAAGATAATTATTCCAGTAAGACCACCTAATATAAAAGGAGTAAGAAATTTAATATTATTCTTCCAATCTTCAAAAAAGTTTAATATACTATTTAAAAGTGTTTCGTAAATACCAAAAATAACACATAATACACCACTGCTTATACCAGGTATTATTGCGCCAGCGCCAATAAGGATACCTTTAATGTAATTAAAAAGAAATTTCATAATACACCTCTGTTATATGTATATGGAAGGAAGTAAAGAATATGACAAATAAAGAAGTTATTGAAGCGTATACAAAAACTAAAGAAAGCCTAAATCCAATTCTAGATGAACTTCAAGAAATGAATGGATTTGTATCTAGTAATGATATTATAGAAATTGCTAAGTATCTAGATATTTCTGAAAAAGAAATAATGGTACTTTTAAAATATAAGAAAAATATTAAACTAGAAAAACAAGGCGAAAATATAGTAATTGTATGTAAAGGGCCAAACTGCTTAAAGAAGGGGTCATTAGATATAATAAAAGAAATTGAAAAAGAATTTAATGTAAAAGAAGGTCATACAAGTAAAGATGGAAAAATTACATTAGAAACAAAAAATTGTTTTAAAAAATGTGGTTTTGCTCCAAATGTAGAAATAAATGGAAAATTATATAGTAATTGTTCAAAACAGGATATTGTTAAAATTTTAAAAGATATGATATATTAATAAAGAGGAAGGAAGGGAAGATTATGAAAAAAGTAGCTGTAATGATTGCTGATGGAACTGAAGAGATTGAAGCTCTTACCGTAGTAGATGTTATGAGAAGAGCAAATATCAAATGTGATATTGTAAGTGTTAATGGAAGAGAAATAAAAAGTTCGCACAACATAGAAGTATTGGCAGATAAAGTAATAGACGAATCTATTAAAGAGTATGATATGATTGTATTGCCAGGTGGTTTACCAGGAGCATATAATCTAGCTGAAGATAAATTATTAATAGAAACTTTAAAAGAATTTAGTAAAGATAGTAACAAATATATTGGTGCAATATGTGCATCTCCAGCTATTGTTTTATCTAAAGCAAACATAGAAGAAGGAAAAAATATAACATCATATCCAGGTAAAGGATTTGAAGATTTATTAAAGAAAGCAAATTATACTGAAAATTTAGTAGAAGTAGATGGAAATATTATAACAAGTAGAGGACCTGCAACAGCAATGCTATTCGCATATAAATTATTAGATGTTTTAGGTCATAATTCTAAAGAAGTAAGTGATGGAATGCTTTGGAATTTATTATAGGAAAAAAGGAACGTCACTAAATCCCGAAGGAGGATGAATAATGGAATTTGAAAGAGGAATAAATTATTATGAATTAGATGGAATGAATGTAGTTCATCATTCAAATTATATAAGGTATATGGAAGAAGCAAGGATATATTTATTAGATAAAATAGGATTACCATATAAAAAAATAGAAGATAATGGAATAATGATTCCAGTTTTAGAAGTTGATTACAAATATAAGTATCCTGCAAAGTTTGGAGATATAATAGTTGTAAAAGTAGATATATCTGAATTTGATGGAATAAAATTAAAGATGAAATATGAAATAATAAACAAAGAAACAGGAAAGCTTTTAGGAACAGGAGAAACAAAACATTGTTTTACAAATTCTAATATGAGACCAGTATCATTAAAAAAAGTAAATAAAGAATTTTTTGACATATTTGAAAGTGCAACTAATTGTATTGAAGAATAGAATTTAAATATAAATAAGTGTAACGAATAAAACCATCTAGAATATTATATTCTAGGTGGTTTTATGAAATTAGGATTATGTTTGTCAGGTGGAGGAATAAAAGGAGTAGCTCATATTGGTGCTATAAAAGCTTTAGAAGAAAAAGGAATAAAGTTTGATTATGTTTCGGGAACATCTTCTGGAAGCATAATAGCAACTTTGTATGCATGTGGATTCACCACAGATGAGATGTATGAAATATTTACTAAATATGCAAAAAGTATTAGATATATAGACTTTGAAAATATAAAAAGGTTTTTTAAAAATATTTTTACAGGAAGAGGTGTACGAATAGATGGCTTAAATAGTGGAATAAAGATAAAAAAATTAGTTAGAGAAGTGTGTATGCAAAAGGGCATAAAAAATATAAAACAAATAAAAATGCCAATATTAATACCAGCAGTGGATATTTATACAGATGAATTATGTGTCTTTTCGAATAATATAAATAAAGAAATAAAAAGTAGAGTAAACTATATAAATGATATAGACATAGGTACAGCAGTACAAGCAAGTTGTAGTTATCCAGGTATATTTTCGCCATGCCCATTTAATAATAAATTATTTGTTGATGGAGGAATTACAGAAAATTTACCATGGAAAGAAACAAAAAAGGCAGGAGCAAATAAGGTATTAAGCATAGTTTTTGAGGATAAAGAACCTAAAAAATGTTGTAATAATATTTTTGAGATTATAAATAAATCTTTTTCATTGTTATGTAAAGAATTGGCAAGATATGAATTGGATGGGACAGACTATTTGTTAAAAATAAAAACAAATAGAGTAGGGCTTTTAGAGAAAAGTAAAATGCAAGAATTATATGAGGAAGGATATATACAGACTAAAAAGATGTTGCAAAATAACATATTAATAAATTGAAATATATGGGTTAATATGTTATTATTGGTTGGCAACTCGATAACCAATTTTATATTATATAACTGATAATATAAAGATAGCTTCTAGAATTTAGGAGGATAAAAAAGGTAAAATTGACTGGAAGATGTTTATACTTGAAATATTTATTGTAACAGCTGGTGCCTATTTCGTATTAGCTTTTGTTACAGGAATATTATTTGAAGTAAAAACTTGGGAAGATATAGTGCGAACACCAGTAATATTTTTTGCATGTACATATATAGAATGTCTATATAAATATAGTAAAATCGAGTAATAATTCTTAAGAAGGTGTAAATTTAAGTTTGCACCGTTTTTTCTTTTTGACATAAAAAGAAAAATTTTACAATTATTTTGTAAAAATATATCACAATAAAAATATTAATGGTATAATTATGGAAAAAGTGGATTCATCATATGGCAGGTTGCTTAACAACCGGATATACTAAGGAAAATTAACCTTGTTATATAGCAAAATCTTCAATTTTTACTATATAATAAAAAATATCAAGGAGAACTCTTATGCTAAACGAAGTATTAGAAATTTCAAAGAATGAATTAATGCAAATAATCCAAAAAAGCGAAGGCTTGCAAACAAGAAAAAGAAAGTTAGAAGAAGAAATGCAAGAAACGAAAGAGGCTATATTAAGCTTAAATCGAGAAAATAGAGGGCTTTCTATATATAGAAAAAGAAATCCTATAGTAGAGTTTTTTATGAAGACTTTTTCTAAACAATATAAGCAAGAACTAAAGACTTCAGCTAACAATACTAAAAAATTAAAAGAATTAAATGAAAAAATGACAAACCTTAGGTCAGAAAAGAGAAAATTAGATTTAGATGAACAAACATTAAATCCAGAAAGAGCAAAGGGTCAACTTGAAAAAATGGAAAATACAGATGTAGCAATACATATGTTAGTTAATGAAAAACCAGAACTAACTAAAAATCCAGAATTTATGAAGGATTTGCTTAATAGAAATATGCGATATATAGAATATGATAATTCTGATGAACCAGAATTATATATGCAATATATAGAAAAAATGATTCAAAAATTAGAAGAAGCCAAAGAAATACATAATGCAAACGAATTTGCAATAAATATGCCTATAAATACTGCAAAAAAAATATTAGAAGAATTAAATTCACCAAAAGAAGTAGAAAAAGGAAAATATAAGATACCTAAAAGATTTTTGTTCGAAGGGTTAAGAAAATCTAGTAAAAGGGACTTAGAATTATTAGAAAAGGGCGAAATGATAGACATTTTATCAGTTGGAAGAGATTATTTACGTGAAGATGGATGCTATAAATTAGAGTATGGCAAAAAGTTAGAAGAATTATATGAGGATAAAGATAGGTTTTTGATTATGCATTATATAAATGCGTCATGTCATTTTAGAGGAAAAGACGAAACTATTGAAATTAAAGATAATATATATAAAGAAGGTCTACATTCTTCAATTCAGGGAATGGATTGTATTAATGCTTTAGATAGAACAGCTCATGGGAATTTTGAAGACGATAAATCTTTTATGGAATTAATGACACTAGAACATAAAATAATTATTATGTTGCCTAAAAAATTATTAGCTAAAAATGCGGAAGAACCAATTTGGAATTCTGACTTTCCAGAAGCAGATATACAGCATCCGGGATATATTTTACCAGAATATGTATATGGATATATTAATCCAGATACAGAAGAAATCGAGGAAAATACAATTCCGATATCAGATAGAAAAAAATATAAGTATCAATTCTTAAATGGCCAAACAACTTGTGTATATGATAGAATTAAATATTAGATATATAAGAAAAGTGGCTTTGCCACATGTGCAGATTGCTTCGTAAGCGCAAGGACATAGATAACTTAACCTTGTTGTATAAGTAAAAATCTTAGATTTTTCCTATATAATAAAAAAGGACTCTTTAGTCCTTTTTTAGCTTTGCTTCTAACTTTTTTATAGCTTTAGTTTCTATTCTGGAAACATATGACCTGGAAATTCCTAAATCTTTTGCAATTTCATTTTGAGTTTCTGGCTTATGACCATTAAGCCCGAATCTCCTAATAAGTATTTCTTTTTCTCTTTCTTTTAATATTTTATCAATATTGGTATAAAGTTTTTCCTTTTTTAATCCTAAATCTACTTCATCTTCTATGCTCTTAATATCAGCTTCTAAGACCTCTTGCAATGTTACAACATTATCATCTTTATCTTTACCAATTGGATCACTTAGTTTTACTTCTGCTTGAAGTTTTTTAGAAGAACGTAAGAACATTAGTATTTCATTATCTATGCATTTGGCAATGTATGTAGAAAGTTTTACACCTTTATCGTGTTTAAAACTATTTATCCCTTTTATAAGACCAATAGTACCTATAGAAATTAAATCGTCTTGCTCTATATTAGAGGTGGAATATTTTTTAGCTACATGAGCTACTAAACGCAGGTTTTTTTCTATTAAAATATTTCTGGCTTCATTATCACCAGCTTTAAATTTATCTAAATAATATATTTCTTCTGATGGTGAAAGAGGTTCTGGAAACAAACTAGAACTTTGAATATATCCAACAACAAAAACGGCGGAACTTAAAAAAGAAATAAATCCAGCCAACGAAATAGTAGAGAACATACATATACCTCCATAAAAATCACTATATGAAAAGTATATGTCTAAAAACAATTTTTGTGCCTGGACCATTGAAATTTAAATATTTACACATAATTATAATAATTTTATCATAAAATTTAAAAAAGTACAAATTCTAGAATTATATAAACAAATTAAAATTAATAACTTTAACAAAGCATTCATAAGATAAAACAGAAAAAACACAAAAATTGCACAAAAAAGATATTGAAAACAAATTAATAATATGTTAAGATACTATTAAATTAAATAAACGACAAACAAAAACTTCCCTGCATAGTGCGTGTAGACTGGAATTTTAGAACCAACAAATTTTATAAGGGAGTCCGCCTTTAAATGTGGCGTGCAAGCTTACACTTTTATTTAGTAGTAAGAAGCCCACAAACATTTAACAAGACACCCACCTACGCGAGTAGGCTCTTAAAATTTCTAAACTTCTTACGGCTAAGGCGGGGTAAGTTTTTTTATGTATATAACAAGGTTAAGTTACCTATGTCCGTGCAATTGCAAAGCAATCTGTACATGTGGTGAAGCCACTTTTCTTATTATTTAGAAAAAATGGAAGGGTTATTTATGACAATAAATGAAATAGTAAAAAATGGAATAATTAATTTAAAAGAAAAAAATATAGAAGAACCAATATTAAAGATAAGAATGTTGGTAGCTTCAGTTTTAAATAAACCGAAAGAATATGTGATAGCTCATAGTGAAGATGAATTAGACGAAATTCATGAAAAAAAGATATTAGATGGGATTGAACAGCTAAGAAATTATATTCCAATACAATATATAACTAATAATCAAGAATTTATGAAATTAAACTTTTTTGTCAATCAAAATGTACTAATTCCAAGAAGCGATACAGAAATTTTAGTAGAGGAAGTTATAAATATATATAAAAATGAACATGTAAAAATATTAGATATGTGTACAGGGAGTGGCTGTATTGCAATTTCTTTAAAAAAATATATACAAAACTCAGAAGTTTATGGTATAGATATAAGTATGGAAGCATTAAAAGTTGCACAAATAAATGCAAAGAATAATAATGTTGATGTAAAATTCAAATGTTCAGATATGTTTGCAGATATAAAAAATAAAGATTTTGATGTAATTGTATCAAATCCACCATACATAAAAACACAAGTTATTAACACACTAGATAAAGAGGTAAAAAATGAGCCAATTATTGCGTTAGATGGTGGAGATGATGGCTTATATTTTTATAAAAAAATTATCAATGAAGCATTTAATTTTTTATCTGATAATGGTATGATCTTTTTAGAAATTGGATATGACCAAAAAGAAGAATTGGAAAAATTAATAAAAGCAGATAAAAGATATGAACTTGTAAAAACTAAAAAAGATTTAGAAGATAATGATAGAATAGTAGTTGTAAAGAAGGTGTAAAAATGTCTTTTTCATCTGAAATAAAAGAAGAATTGAGTAAACTGAATAATTTAAAGGATAAGCAAGCTGTTTATTATGAACTAGTTGGTTATTTAATAACTAAAAATACAAAAGTAGAAAAAAAGGTAAAGTTTTCTACAGAAAACGAATTTAATATTAATAGATTTAATAAACTACTAAATAATATGGGGATAAAATATAAAATAGAAATGCAAGGGAATTTTTATGTAATTACATTTAGCAAACCAGAAAATTTAAGCAATTGTTCTTTTAATTCAAATTACGTCGAATTTAATAAGTCAAAAGAAATGGAAGACAAAGATATAAAAGCTTTACTTAGAGGAGCTTTTATGGGAGCTGGATTAGTAAGTGAGCCAAGTAATACATATCATTTGGAAATTAATTTTAGTAATTTAGAAAATTTATTAATTATAAAAGATTTTATGAAACAATATAATATAACAGCTAAAACACTTAATAAAAATGGAAGTATTGCATTGTATATAAAAGAGGGAGAAGATATATCCAATTTTTTAGCTTGTATTGGCGCAAGTAGTGCTATGCTTAAATTTGAAGAGATAAGAGTAATAAAAGAAGCTAGAAATAATGTAAACAGAATGGTAAATTGTGAAGTTGCTAATTTAAATAAGACAGTTAATGCAGCTACTAAACAGATAGAAGCAATCAAGAAATTAAAAGCTAGTAAAAAATTTACAAATTTATCCGATGAATTAAAGGAAATTGCAGAGCTTAGATTAAAAAATCCAGATGCTAGCTTAATAGAATTAGGGAATATGCTAAAAATACCAGTAGGAAAATCTGGAGTAAATTATAGATTGAACAAATTAATAAAAATAGCAGAGGAAATATAAAATGGAAAATATAGGTATATATGTGCATATACCTTTTTGTATGCGCAAATGTTATTATTGTGACTTTTGCTCATATCCAGGACAATTGGAAAAACAAGAAGATTATGTACAAGCACTAAAAGAAGAAATAAAAGAAAGAAGCAAAAGAGTAAAAAATTATATAGATACAATATATATTGGTGGTGGAACCCCATCAATTATAGATGCGTCATATATAGCAGAAATTTTAAATTGTATAAGGGATAATTATAAGGTAAAAAAGAATGCAGAAATAACAATCGAGGTAAATCCAGGTACTGTAACAGAAAACAAGTTACTACTATATAAGGAAACAGGAATAAATAGATTAAGTATAGGATTGCAATCTACTAAAGATAAGTTGTTAGAAGAAATAGGAAGAATACATAAATATGAAGATTTTTTAAATACATATAAACTAGCCAAAGAAATTGGATTTAAAAATATAAATGTAGATTTAATGATTGGACTTCCTGAGCAAACTTTGCAAGATGTCGAAGATAGCCTTATAGACATTATTACTTTAAATCCAAAACATATTTCTGTATATTCATTAATTTTAGAAGAAAATACAAAGCTAGAAGTTTTAGTTAATTTAGGAAAACTTGATTTACCAACTGATGAAATAGAAAGAGAAATGTATTGGAAAGTTAAAGAAGTTTTGGAAGCTAATGGCTATGAACATTATGAAATCTCTAATTTTGCCAAAAAAGGATATAAATCTAAACATAACTATAATTGTTGGAAACAGCATAGTTACCTTGGTTTTGGTGTGGCAGCACATTCTTATTATAATAACACAAGATATTCTAACACAAATAGTTTAGAAGAATATTTACAAAATCCGGATAATAAGAAAATAGAAGAGACACAAACAATAGAAGATGCAAAAAAAGAATATATGTTGTTAGGCTTAAGAACAATAGAAGGTGTAAGTATTTCGGAATTTAAACAAAAATATCTGGACAACCCATTATATCTTTTTAAAGAAGAACTTAATAAACTTACAGAAGAAGGTTTAGTGGAAATAGATTTAGACAATATAAAACTTACAAACAAGGGGTTAGATTTAGCAAATTTAGTGTGGGAAGAATTTGTATAAGGAATTTATATAGGTAACTTTACATAATTGAAAAAAGATGAAAAAAGTGGTAAAATATACTAAAATTAGTTTGTTTAGCTAGAACAATTAATCTGGCAGATAAATTAATTAGTCAAATGGCAATAGGAGGATAAACAGAATGAAAAGATTTGAATTTTTTTATCAATCAGCAGACAACAAGACAAAGATTCATGCGGTAAAATGGATGCCCGAAAGAGAGCCTGTTGGAATTATTCAGATTGCACATGGTGTAACTGAATATATTTTACGATATGAAGAGTTCGCAAGATATCTAACAGACAGTGGCTTCATTGTGGTTGGAAATGACCATTTAGGTCATGGAAAATCCGTTGCCGATGGAGCAAAAACAATGTACTTTGGGCCAAAAGGCTCATGGAAGTGGGTAGTTGAGGATATTAAGATGCTTAAAAACATTACGGTGGAAAGGTATCCTGACTTACCTTATGTTATGCTCGGTTTCTCATTAGGTTCATTTGTAGTAAGAACCTATTTAATCGACAATCCGGGTGATTTAGATGCTGCTATACTAATGGGAACCGGCCAGATGCCTTCGTTAGCAATCAAGATTGCAAAACTTGTAGCAAATATGGAGGCAAAAAAGGCAGGAGAAGAAAACTCAACTCCGACAATCCATAATTTGACTTTCGGGACATACAACAAAATATTTGCTCCGAACAGAACGGAGTATGACTGGTTATGTAGCGATGAAGAGGCTTTGGATAAGTACATTGCGGATCCGCAAAAGGGTGGCGATTTTTCTGCTGGTCTTTTCAGGGAACTGCTTGATGGTATGCTTTATGTATCACATGAAAAACATGTGTGGTACATGGATAAAAACATGCCTATCCTACTTATCTCAGGTGAAAAAGATCCTGTAGGGGATTGTGGAAAAGGTGTGTTGGCAACAGAGAAAGTAATGAGAAAAGCAGGAGTCAAGGATATCACCGTAAAGATGTATCCTGGCTTAAGACACGATATTTTGCATGAAAAAAGCAAATACCAGGTATATGCTGATATATATACTTGGTTAACGGAGAAACTATTTAACAAAAAAGCCATTTGACAATGCAAGGGGGCAATGCCCCTGTTTTTTTATACAAAAATATATTTTTAACTATAATTTAACAAAAGAAGAGTTTAGTACATTGTACTAGGCTCTTTTTGCGTATAAATTAACAAAATAACAAAAACTTAATTCACAAAAAATTCACAAAGAAATTTTAGCAAAAGGTATTGACATTTGCTAAAAATGAATATAATATATGTAAAGAATTTAGCAATCACACATAAAGAGTGCTAAAGAGGTGAAAATATTGAAAAAGAAGGATTTAGACGAAAGAAAAAAGAAAGTATTACAAGCAATAGTAGAAGAATATATTAATACAGCAGAACCTGTAAGCTCAGGAAGTATAACAAAAGGTCATGGACTAGACTATAGTAGTGCGACAATTAGAAATGACATGGCACAATTAGAGAATATAGGATTTTTGGACAAACCACATACTTCAGCAGGAAGAGTACCATCGGCAGAAGGTTATAGGTATTACGTTAATGAATTATTAAAAGAAGATAATTTAACATTAGAAGAAATTAAATATATTCAAAACAAATTAAAAATTAAAGTTAACGAAATAGAAGATTTAACTAAAGTTGCAACAACTACTTTATCAGAAATAACACATTATACAACTGTTGCAGTTGGTCCAAAAGCGGATAAACAAATTATAGAGGAAATAAAATTTGTATCTTTAGGACAAAGAATGCTAATGGTTGTAATAGTAACAGATACGGGGTTGGTAAAAGAAACAATTATAAAATTTGATGAAGATATAACAGAAAGCCAAGTAGATACTTTAAATAATTTATTTAATACAAGATTAAGAGGAAAACCATTATCAAAAATAGATAAGCCAATGGCAGAATATATTTTTTCTGAAGTTCATTATAGTATAGGAATTATGAATGCAATAATAAATCAAATAAATAAAATTATAGAAGAAGAGAATAATAATATATTCCTAGAAGGAGCTAAAAGATCATTTGATTTACCTGAATTTAAAAGCATGAAAGTTGCTAAAAACTTTATCAATTTGCTAGATGCAAAAGATGAGATGTTAGAAATTTTTAATTCTGGTGAAGCAGAAGATATTAATGTATTTATTGGTAATGATGATGAAAATAGTAATCTTAAAGATTTTAGCATAATAACATTTAAACATACTTTAGGAGATAAAGATTTGGGAACAATAGGAATCATAGGACCAAAAAGAATGGATTATGCGAAAGTTATATCTGTAATGAAATATATAAGTAAAAAATTAAATGAAGATAATAATAAGAAAGAGGGTATGTAAATTGGCAGAGAAAAAAGAAAATACAAAGGAACCAGAAGTAATAAAATCAGACGAAATGGTAAAAAAAGAAGAGCTAGTTAAAAAAGAACAAGAATATGATGAATTAATGGACAGATATAAAAGAGTACTAGCAGAATTTGAAAATTATAAAAAGAGAAGTGCAAAAGAAAGAGACCAATTATATAACTCTATTATGGGAGATATAATGACAGGAATTTTACCAGTATTAGATAATCTTGAAAAAGCAGTACAAGTAGAAACAAAGGATACTGGATATAAACAAGGTGTTGAACTTGTATATAAACAATTACAAGATTTACTAAAAGCAAATGGAGTAGAAGAAATAGAAGCAGTAGGAAAAACTTTTGATCCAGAATTACACGAAGCAGTAAGCTCTGTAGTAGATGAAAACTTAGGAGAAAAAGAAATAAAAGAAGATTACAGAAAAGGATACAAAATTGGAGATAGAGTTATAAGACATTCTATGGTTGTAGTAGCAAACTAAGTTAGTTGTACGAACGAGGAGAGTTACAGATAAATTATGCAACCGAACAAAGTGAGGTTGTTAACCTATAAAAAAGGAAAATAAATATGAATAAAGAAATAGAAAGAAAATTTGCTGTAAAGTATTTACCAGAAAATTTAAATATAGAAAGCATTGTACATATAAAACAAGCTTTTATATATAGGGATAAATTAACACTTATAAGAATAAGAGACATAAAGGAAAGTTATCCCGCAGATAAGCAAGTATATATTTATACACTAAAAACTAAAGGTGATATTGAATATAATAATAATTATGATGTTGCTAAAAAATATGAATTAGAAAATGAAATTAGTAAAGAACTATTTGAAAAATTAATGAATAATAAAATTAGTAACATAATAGAAAAGACAAGAATCAAAATACCAATAGAAAATAATCTAAAAGTTGAAATAGATATATATTATGATTATTTAGAAGGATTGCTTACAGCAGAAGTAGAATTTCCAAACGAAGAATTAGCTACTAAATTCCAAAAGCCAGCTTGGCTTGGTGAGGAATTAGGATATAAAAAATTATCAAATAGAAAATTAGCAGAAATGACAAAAGATGAATGGCAAAAAGAAGTTACAAAAGAAATGATAGAGAATAATAGTATTATAATTAAACAATTAAAGGATAATTATAATATATAGTAAGTTATTAAGTTTTAAAATTTATATATTTTTTAGGAGGAATTTAAAATGGGAAAAATTATAGGAATTGACTTAGGAACAACAAATTCATGTGTTGCAGTTATGGAAGGTGGAGAAGCAGTAGTTATACCAAACGCAGAAGGAAATAGAACTACACCATCAGTTGTAGCATTTTCTAAAAATGGAGAAAGATTAGTAGGACAAATAGCAAAACGTCAAGCTGTTACAAACCCAGAAAACACAGTTATTTCAATTAAGAGAAAAATGGGAACAGCAGAAAAAGTTAAAATAGATGGAGACGAATTCTCACCACAAGAAATATCAGCAATGATATTACAAAAATTAAAAGCAGATGCAGAAAATTATTTAGGACAAAAAGTTACACAAGCTGTTATAACAGTTCCAGCATACTTTAGTGATAGCCAAAGACAAGCAACAAAAGATGCAGGAAAAATAGCCGGACTAGAAGTTTTAAGAATTATAAACGAACCAACAGCAGCATCACTTGCTTATGGAATGGATAAAGAAGACCAAGATCAAAAAATAATGATTTATGACTTAGGTGGAGGAACATTCGATGTTTCTATTCTAGATATTGGTGATGGAGTATTCGAAGTTTTATCTACAAATGGTAATACACATTTAGGTGGAGATGACTTTGACCAAAGAATTATAGATTACCTAGTATCAGAATTCAAAAAATCAAATGGAATAGATTTAAGCACAGATAGAATGGCTATGCAAAGATTAAAAGAAGCAGCAGAAAAAGCTAAAATAGAATTATCTGGAATGCAACAAACACAAATCAACTTACCATTCATTACAGCAGATAGTACAGGACCAAAACACTTAGATGTAACATTAACAAGAGCTAAATTTGAAGAATTAATTAGTGATTTAGTAGAAGCTACAAAAGTTCCAGTAGAACAAGCTTTAAAAGATGCAGGAATTACAGCTAACGATTTACACAAAGTTTTATTAGTTGGTGGTTCTACAAGAGTTCCAGCTGTACAAGAAGCTGTTAAGAAAATAACAGGAAAAGATCCAGATAAAGGAATAAACCCAGATGAATGTGTTGCTATTGGTGCAGCAATACAAGGTGGTGTACTTTCTGGAGATGTTAAAGACTTAGTATTACTAGATGTAACACCATTATCATTAGGTATCGAAACATATGGTGGAGTATTTACAAAATTAATTGACAGAAACACAACAATACCAACAAAGAAATCACAAGTATTCTCTACAGCAGCAGATGGTCAAACAGCAGTTGAAATTCACGTTCTTCAAGGTGAAAGAGAAATGGCTTCTGGAAATAAAACATTAGGAAGATTCCAATTAACAGGAATTCCAGCAGCTCCAAGAGGAGTACCACAAATCGAAGTTACATTTGATATTGATGCAAACGGTATAGTTCACGTATCTGCAAAAGATATGGCAACAGGAAATGAGCAAAATGTAGCTATTACAGCTTCTACAAACCTATCAGATGAAGATATAGAAAAAGCTGTAAAAGATGCAGAAGCACATGCTGCAGAAGATAAGAAAATGAAAGAAGATATCGAAGTTAGAAATAACGCAGAAAGCTTAATCTTTAATACAGAAAAAACAATGAAAGATATTGGAGATAAAATAAGCAACGAAGAAAAATCTAAAGTAGAAGCAGAACTTGAAAACTTAAAGAAAACATTAGAAGGAAAAGATACAGAAGCAATTAAAAATGCTACAGAAAAATTAACATCTGTATTCTACGAAATAACAGAAAAATTATATAAAAATGCAAATCCAAATGGTGCAGCAGCTGGAGCTAATGCAGATGCTGGAACAAATGGAACAGCAGAAGGTCCAAAAACAGATGAAAATGGAAATGTATATGATGCAGATTATAAAGTAGAAGACGATAATGACAAAAAATAATGTTTAATATTGGAGGTTTAAAAGCCTCCAATAATTAAGCTTGTTATAAATTGGAGGATATAATGGCAGAAAAAAGAGATTATTATGAGGTTTTAGGAGTTAATAAAAATGCAACAGATGATGAACTAAAAAAAGCTTTTAGGAAAATGGCTAAAAAATATCATCCAGATGCAAATCCAAATAATAAAAAAGAAGCAGAGGAAAAGTTTAAAGAAGTAAATGAAGCTTATGAAACACTTTCTGATCCTCAAAAAAGAAAGATGTATGACCAATTTGGGTTTAATGGTCCACAAGGATTTGGTGGTCAAGGAGCTGGTCAAGGTGGATATTATTCATATACTTCTAATGGCTTTGATGGATTTAGTGGCTTCGGAGATTTTGGTGATATATTTAGTTCATTCTTTTCTGGATTTGGTGGTTCTTCTGGAAGAAGTAATAGAAATGGTCCAAAAAGAGGTAGAGATTTAAGACATGATCTAGAAATTACTTTTGAAGAAGCATATTCAGGAATAAAAAAGGAATTTGTTATAAATAGAGATGAAAAATGTACAACTTGTAACGGAAGTGGTGCAAAATCTGGAACAAATCCTGTAACATGTCCAAATTGCCATGGAACTGGTCAAGTAACACAAGTTCAAAATACAATATTAGGACAAATGCAAACAACTAGAACTTGTTCTGAATGTCATGGAACTGGTAAAATTATAAAAGAGCCATGTACAACTTGTAGAGGCAAAGGTACAGTAAGAAAACAAGCAAAAGTTACTATAAATATTCCAGCAGGAATTGATGACAATCAAACATTAATCTTGAAAAAAGAAGGAGAGCCAGGTGAAAGAGGCGGAGAAAATGGTGATATTTATGTAACAGTACATTTAAAAAGACATAGTATTTTTACTAGAAAAGATAATAATGTATTGTGTGACATTCCGATTACTATAACTCAAGCTACACTTGGTGCGGAATTAGAGATACCAATGGTAGATGGCGAAAAAGTAAAATATAAAATACCAGAAGCAACACAAACTGGAACAAGATTTACAATACGAAATAAAGGATTTAAAGCTATTAATGGAAATTGGCAGGGTGATTTTATATTTACTGTTAATGTACAAACTCCAAAAAAACTAACAAAAGAACAAAGAGATTTATTAACACAACTTGCTAAAACTATGAATGAACAACCTCCAGTAAAGAAAAGAGGATTATTTGGATAAAAAGAAAAAGGTCAAGAAGAATTTAAACATTCTTTCTTGACCTTTTTGGACTTTTTTGAAAATTAAGGCTTAGGAATGTACAGCGATTTTTCGTGGCTGTATCCAGAAGCCTTTAGACAAGCTATTAATTCAGACAGAGGCATACTTAATTTTTTGGTGTTAATTAAGTACGTATTTCCATTACCGGCATAAATAATAATTATGCCAGAATCGTCTGAATCGTCGAAACTTTCAGAATTGAATTTCCCAAGCTTCCAAAAGTCTATGTATGGAAATTTCATACTTGCCATTGGATAAAAGGAAGTACTAGCTTCTGAGTCATATATTCCACTAAATGGGATAATGGTGGCAGAATCGAAAAAGTCTAATATTTTAAACTTATCCTTTCCTGCATTTGCCAATAGCTCATGTGCAATGCTTGCATTATACTTTCCAATTACAGCAAGCATATGATACCATTTAGCCTGATTTCTTGTGCCAAATGGTACATAATTCGAGTCAAGCTCAATTGGCAGAATTTCATTTGTGACTTTTTTAAAGCCACACTCCTCTAGAGTATGTTCCACTCCCAATATCATTGGAAGTATAAAAGTTCCGAAAGGTGTTGCAAGAATATAAAAAGAACCGTTTTGTGTGTAATTAAATATTCTATCATTCGTTTTTACGGGTTCAAATTTAATATTCTTATTATTTGCCTTGAAAACAATTCCTTCATCGGGAACTCTAAAACTCCGTCCAATAATTTCCATTGCATCCATTTCTTCTGTCATCTTTTTTCCTCCATTTTTTAATTAATTACTGGAAACTAAACAATTTGCGTCACGAAAAATTATAACATAATTTACATAAAAAGACAATATGATGAAGGAATTATAGATGCTAAAAAATGTATATAAATAAATTAAAAAAAGAAAAATTTTTTGCTTTTTGATATGATAAAAATATATATTGGCAACAAAATAATCTAGTGATATAATTTAGAAAAAAGATTTAACGAGGTAAAAATGAAATACAAAGGACAATATGAAAGACTAAGCTTGCCAGCTTATATGAAATTTGGAATAGAAATAGAAGCTAATAATGTTCAAACGAAAAATGGGCTATATGCTGGTGAAAGTGCGAAGTTTATAAGTGACAGAAACTGGCATATGGCAACAAAATGGGAAGAAAGTTTAGTTGGAGCAAATGGAGCAGAACTTGTTTCACCAATTTTAACAGATATAGAAAGCACATGGAAAAATATAGCAGAAATTTGTAGTAAGATTAAAGAATTTCCAAAAGATAAAAGTAAAGATGTTAAGGCAGACGATAAATGTGGATTACATGTGCATTTTGATGCAGAATGTTTAGCAAGTGATTCTAAAAAAATGAAAAAGTTTCTTCATATATATGCAGAAGCAGAAGAACTTATATATAAAATGTGTAATGATAAGGATGATCCAATACGACCTAAAGCTATAAACAAAAATTTTCACGGATTATCAAATATTATTTCTGCCATTTGGAGAAATGGTATGGCAGCACCTATTAGCAAAAAAATATTGGAAAAGATTAATAATGGAACGTTAAAGGTATCACATAAAAAATTTGGAAAATTAAGAATGATTGCTAGTAAATTTAAGCTAGACGAAAGAAGATATGCAGGACTTAATCTAACTAATATAGGAAATAGCAAGAAAAATACAATAGAATTTAGGATGGCTAATGGAACACTTGATCCAGAAGTAATAAAACAAAATGTATTTTTATATGCTTCAATTATCGATACAGCTGTGAAGATGACAGAAGAGCCAGGAAAATATGAACTGAAAATGCAAAAATTTTTAAAGCATGATGTTACAGAGCAAGAAAAAGCACAAAGTTTTTTAGATTTAATTATGGATTCAGATGAGGATAAAAAGATATATTTAGATAGATGGAAATCTGTAAAAGATGCAAAAGTTTTTTCTAAAAATATTAAAAAGGGATTTGCAACAACATTTAAAAGAGAAGAATTTAAAGATATAGCAATAAAAACTAAAGGAAGTAAGATACGAGCAACATTTAGTAAAATAAAAGATTTTGTATATACAAGAGATGAAAGAGGAGACAGAGAAGATAATGTTAGAACTTAAATATAGAAATGCTTTTAAAGAAGTATATGAAATATTAAAGTATACAGATATAGATTTAGTAAACAAGATTCCTAAGAAGTTTATTAATTTTTTGAGAGCGAATATGAATAATGACTACGAATTTAATGTACAAGAAGGAATCTGTTTAAATAAACAAATCCTATCTGAAGAAACTAATAACATCTTTGCTTTAATATATAGAGATTATTGGGCAACAGAGGAAGAAAAAGAAGAATTCAGAAAAAAAGATGAAGAAGAAAGAAAATTAAATGAAGAAAAATTAGAGCATATATTTGACAGAAAAGATAAAGAGATAATAGTAGAAGAAGAGAATAATCAACTTATTAAAATAGAACGTGAAAGTTTTATAAAAAGATTATTTTCGAAGTTAAAAAGATTTTTTTTTAAGAATTAAAAGTTTTGAAGGCGTAATTATTTTTACGTCTTTTTTTATTATGTCAAATGAAATTATTGTAATTAGCAAAAGCGTGATTTTCTACTAAAAATATTACAAAGTTATGTCAAATTATTTTACAGAATTAGAGTTTATATGATATAATGCAAACTATAAGAGCATAAAATAAAATAGGAGATATTATATGGAAATAATATTAGGAAAAACAGCAGGTTTTTGCAATGGAATTACACGAGCAGTAGAGACTGCTAAAGAAGAATTAAAAAATACAGAGAATATAGAATGCTTAGGAGATTTATTACATAATGAGCAAGTTTTATCTAAGCTAAAAGAAAATGGACTTACTATAATAAACGATATAAAAGAAGCAAAAAAAAGAGTATTAATAAGAGCACATGGTGTAAAAAAAGAAGTTTATGAATATGCAAAGCAAAATAATATAGAAATAGTAGATTGTACGTGTCCAAAGGTACTAAAAATTCATAACCTAGCAGAAGAATTATCAAATAAAGATTATTATATAATAGTAGTGGGAGAAAAAACTCATGCAGAAGTTATTGGAACATTTAGTTTTTGCAAAAATGGCGAAATAATAGAAAACATAGAACAATTACAAGCACGAATCGACGATTTAAATAAAAAAGAAAAATTGGCAGTGCTAACACAAACAACATATAACTTACAAAAGTTTTTAGAAATAGAAAAATATTTAAAAGAACATATAAAAACACAATTAGAAATAAATAATGGAATATGTAATGCAACAGAAACTAGACAAAAAGAAACAGAAGAAATTTCGAAAAATGTAGAGTTTATGGTTATAATAGGAGGCAAGAAAAGTTCAAATACAAACAAATTATACGAAATTTCACAAAAAAATTGTAAAAAAGCTATTAAAATAGAAGAGGTATCAGAACTATATAACGAAGATTTAGATAATATTAGTAAAATAGGTGTGATGGCAGGGGCTTCAACACCAAAGGAAAGTATAGAAGAAGTTATAAAATATTTAAAGGAGAGGAATTAACTTGAATATAGAAAAAGCTTCAAGCGAATTAGAAAAATGTATATCAGAAGAGTCAAAAATATATAAAAATGAATTAATGTCAAAACATACTTCATTTAAAGTTGGAGGTATGGCAGACATATTTATAAATGCTAGAACAGAGCAAGATATAAAAAGTATATTAGAATATGCAAATAAAAATGAAATTCCTATAACTGTTATTGGAAATGGTAGTAATCTACTAGTAAAAGATGGTGGTATAAGAGGAATTGTTTTAAGAATAGATATACAAGATTTTAATATAGATCAAATTAATGATGAATATATAATAACAGTAGGTGCTGGTGTAAAAAACGGTTTTGTAGCACAGAAATTGCTAATAGAGGAAATAGAAGGGTTCGAATTTGCAGCTGGAATTCCAGGATCTATTGGCGGTGCGATTAGAATGAATGCAGGTGCACATGGTGGAGAAATGAAAGATATCGTTTCAGAAACGAAATGTATGGATATGAATGGTAATATAAAAATATTATCTAATGAGGAGCAAAAATTCGAATACCGAAATAGTATTTTTAGTAGTAATCAATATATAATTTTAAGTACAAAATTAAAATTAAAAAAAGGAAGATATAAAGAAATAAAATCGAAGATGGACGAATATACTATATGGCGTAAAGAACATCAGCCATTAGAATATCCATCAGCAGGAAGTACATTCAAAAGAGGAACAGATTTTATTACTGCAAAATTAATAGATGAATGTGGTTTAAAAGGATATAATATAGGTAATGCAGAAGTATCAACAAAACATGCTGGTTTTGTTGTAAATAAAGGAAATGCAAAAGCAAAAGATATATTAAATTTAGTAAAATACATTAGTGAAAAAGTCTATGAAAAATCTGGCAAAAAAATTGAGCTGGAAGTACAAGTAATAGGAGAAGATTAAGAAAACTGAACTTGAAAGGATGTATTAATAAAAAATGAAAGGTTTTATAGAATGGTTTAGACCAAATGCAAGAATAAAAAGATGGATATTTCTTATTCTTGTAGGAATAATACTGGCATGTTATGGAATATCTAAAATTATTGTAAGCGAAGAACTTGAAATAGCACAATTATTATTAATTATTTTATCATTTATTGTAGGTTTTACTTGCATAGTTTTGGGTATTGTATTTATGCAAAAAAGAACTATGGAAATGTTAATAGAATCTACAGATTCAAGAGTAAAAAATAATAGAAAACATATAAATATAAACTCATTAATATTTAACAAAAAAATCTATTCAGAAGGACCTAAAATTGTAGTAATAGGTTCTGGCAATGGGATTGAAACAGTTGTAAGAGGATTAAAGCAATATACAGATAATATAACAGCAGTTGTTACGGTATCTTCATATGGTAATATGAAGAAAGAAAACATAAATTCTATGCCTATAGAAGATATAAAAAATACAGTAATTGCATTAGCTAGGGATGAAGAACTAGCAAGTAAATTAATGTCTTATAAATATAAAAGTGGGGATTTAAAAGATGTTAGTTTTAGCGATTTGTATTTTGCTACAATGCAAGATTTATCTAAAGACTTTACAGAAGCTATAGCAAATTCCAATGAAATTTTTAATATTATAGGAAGAGTTTTACCTATTACAAATGATGAAATGAGAATATGTGCAGAACTAGAAAATGGAATGATAATAGAAGAAAAAGATGAAATAAAAAAAGTAGTTTATGACAAAATTACAAAAATTAATAGAGTATTTATATCACCACCAAATTGTAGGGCAACTCCAGAAGTTGTACAAGCAATAAAAGAAGCAGACTGTATTGTAATTGGTCCAGGAAGTTTGTATACAAATGTAATACCAAACTTGCTAGTTAATGGTGTATATAAAGCAATGAAAGATAGTAAAGCAATAAAAATATATGTAAGCAATATTATGACAGAACCAGGACAAACAGACTATTACACATTATCTGATCACATAAAAGCAATAATAGAACATACAGGTAAAAATGTTATAGATTATTGTATTTATGATACAGGAGAAATAATTCCGGAATATATTAAAAGATATAATTTAAAAGGTTCAGAATTAGTAGCACAGGACGTGCCAAAGGCAAGAACTTTAGGAGTACGTTTGTTACAAAGAGATTTAGCATGTATAGAGAATGGATATATAAGACATAATCCAGATTTAGTTGCTAAAGCAATTTCAGAATTAATTTGTGACGATTTAAAATATAGGGATAAACAATCAGACCCACAATACATGTTATTAAAATCTAAATTAGAATATGAAAAACAATTTAATAAAATAAAAAATAAACCTAAGAAAAAAAGAAAGACAAACGAAAATAAAAAAGGAAGAAAAAGTAAATTCTTATCTAAGTATGGTAAACGTATAGAGGCTATGCGTAATACAGAGGAAGTTAAACTAAAGAATAGAGAGATTTTACAAAATGAAAATAAAGATAAGGAAGAGGAATTTATAGAAAAGTTTATAGAAAAAGTTGAACAAAATAAGAAAAAATAATAATTGGAGGCTTACAAATGAAAATAATGGTAAATAAAGGAGATTTTAAGGATTTAATTCAAAGAGAATGGTTAATATCTAATGGAATAGGAGGATTTGCAGCATCTACAGTTACAGGTGCCAATACAAGAAAATATCATGGACTGCTAGTTGCAGCACTAACACCTCCAGCAAGAAGATTTTTGGTATTATCTAAAGTAGATGAATCAATAGAATTTAATGGATGCAAATATCCTTTATATACTAATATTTGCGATAATTATATTTCAGATGGATATAAAAGAATAGAATTATTTGAGAAAAAATATGTACCAACATATGCATATAAAATAGACGATATTTCTATTAAAAAGACTATAAGTATGCAATATGGTAGGAATACTGTTGTTGTATTATATAATATTAAAAATGGAAATTATAATTCAAAGTTAACATTGGCTCCAATAATAAATTATAGAGATTTTCATCAAGTTAATAAAGATACAGAGTTTAAGCTAAAGGAAAATATAACTGGAACAAAAGTAAGAATAGTTATAAAGAATGAAAGCCAGACACCATTTTACATGAAATGTTCAGAGGGAACATATATAGAACATCATAATGATATATTTTATAGAATGTTTTATATGGAAGAAGAAAAAAGAGGTTTTGACCCAATAGAAAACCATGCAATTCCAGGTAGATATGAAATAGAATTAAAACCAAATGAAGAGAAAAATATATCATTTGTATTTTCATTAGAAGAAAACATAGATGAAATAAAAGCAGAAGATATTATTAAGCAAGAAGAGGATAGATTAAAGAAAATAGTAACAGATACAGGCTTAATAAATGAAAATACAGAGGATAAAGAATTAATAGAAGATTTTATAATTACTGCTGATAGCTTTATTGCCTACAGACCATCATTTGGGATTCACACTATAATTGCAGGTTATCCATGGTTTTTAGACTGGGGAAGAGATAGCTTAATAGCATTTGAAGGGTTACTACTTAAAACAAAAAGATTTGATATAGCAAAAGAAGTTTTATTAACATTTATTAGAGATATAAAATATGGTCTTGTTCCAAATGGATATTCAGGATATGATAATAGACCTTTATATAATAGCGCAGATGCTTCATTATTGCTTTTTGAAGATATAAAAAAATATATTAATTATACAAATGACTATAAATTTATAAAGGACAATTTATATATTTGCTTAAAGAAGATAATAGAGGCATATATTACAGGAATAGATGTTGATGATAATAATATTTATATGGAAAGAGATGGATTAATTCATTCCGGCACTATAAATACTCAAAATACATGGATGGATGTAAAGATTGGAGATTTTGCAGTAACTCCTAGAAATGGAAAAGCAGTAGAAATAAATAGTTTATGGTATAATGCTTTAAAAATAATGGAAGAATTAGCAAAAAAATTCGAAACTAAAAAAGTTGCAGAAATGTATGCAGAATTAGCAGATAAAACACAAAAATCATTTAATAGAAAATTTTATAATTCAGATAAGAGATCATTGTATGATGTATTAGGTGATGATAGAATAAGACCAAATCAGTTATTTAGTTTATCACTTAGTTACCAAGTTTTAAATCCAGCAGGAAAAAATGCTAGAGAAATTTTAAAAACTGTAACTAATGAATTATATACAAGACATGGGTTACGTACTTTAAATAGAAAAGACAAGCAATATATTGCTACATATGAAGGAGATTCATACAGAAGAGATATAAGTTACCACCAAGGGATAACTTGGCCATGGTTATTTGGACTATATAATGATGCATACAAAAATGTAATAAATAATACAAAAGAAGGTAAAGTTAAAACAGAACTACAAAAACAATATGATCAATTTATAAAAAATCTAAAAGCAACTACAAAAACAATGATGTATAAAGAAGGTTGTGTATTAAGTATTTCAGAATTATATGATTCTAAACCTCCATATTTACCTAAAGGCGCTTTTTCACAAGCTTGGAGTGTTGCAGAAATATTTAGAATAATATTAGATTCAAAAACAGAAGAAGAGGAAGGAAAATGAGAATATTAGGAATTGACCCTGGGTTTGCAATAACACGGGTATAGCATAATAGATTACATAGGAAATAAATTTAAACTAGAAACATCTGGTGCAATATTAACAGAAGCTGGTGAATCTTTTCCGCTAAGGTTAGAGAAGATTTACACAGATTTAAATAATATAATAAATACATATAAACCAGATGCGATGTCAATAGAAGAGCTATTTTTTAATAATAACGCAAAAACAGCTATTAATGTTGCTCAGGCAAGGGGAGTGATATTAATAACAGCAAGAATAAACAAATTAGATATATTCGAATATACACCATTACAAATAAAGCAAGCAGTGACAGGATATGGTAGAGCAGATAAAATGCAAGTACAAAGAATGGTGAAAATGATATTAAATACAGAAAAATTACCAAAATTGGATGATATAACAGATAGTATGGCAATAGCAATTTGCCATGCACATTCATCTAAGTTTTCATCTCAATTTAAATTATAATATGAATAGATGAATAGGAACAGGTGTTTTTGGGACATTCCCAGACAGGGATTTTGGGGACGTTCCTTAAATCCCGAAAAGGAAGATGGATATGTTAATAGAAGAATTAGAAAAAGAACTTCGGACAAGGAAAGTTAAATAGTATATATGTTTTATATGGTGAAGAAAAATTTTTACTAGAATCAGTAGTAAAAAAGATAAGAAAAAATTTTGGAGAATGTATAAATGGTATTAATTACATTAGCATAGATGAAACAAATATTTCTGAGCTAATAGCAGATATACAAACTCCAGCTTTTGGCTATCCAAAAAAATTAATTCTTGTACGAAATTCGGAAATATTAAAAAAAGAAGGAAAGAGAAAGAATCCAGAGCTTGCTAAAATTAAAACTAGTGTTGCAGAATACATAGAAAATAATATTGATGAAATTAATGAAAGTGTAATTTTAGTATTTGTAGAGGAAAATGTAGAAAAACAAAAATTATATAAGGTATTAGAAAAAAATGGTGAGGTATGTGAATTTACATATCAAAAACCAAACCAAATTATAAGAAGGTTAAAAGCTATTGCTAATGCATATAAAGTTAATGTAGCAGAAAATACATTGCAATATTTAATAGAACAATGTGGACAAAATATGCAAGACTTAATTAACGAGATAAGAAAGTTAATAGAATATGCTGGTGAAGGTGGAACAATAAATAAAGCAGATATAGATTTATTGTGTACTAAACAAACACAAGCCATTATATTTAACTTAACCGATTATCTAGGAAAGAAACAAATAAAACTAGCATTAGAAGAACTAAATAATTTGCTTTATAATAAAGAGCCAATTCAAAAAATTTTAATAACATTATATAATCATTTTAAAAAATTGTATTTTACAAAAATAGCAGAAAGGTATAAACTAGATATAGCAAAGGCTTTAAATTTAAAACCGAATCAATTATTTTTAGTAAATAAATATAAAATGCAAGCAAAAAGCTTTACAGATTTAGAGATTTCTAATATCATAAAAGAACTGATAGATTTAGACTATAATTATAAGATTGGTAAAATTGATTTAAATATAGGCTTAGAAACGATTTTATGTAATAATTGTTCAAAGTAAAAAGAGGGATGATAAATGGAGTCAAACAATGAACTAATAGCAAACTTAAAAAAAGAAGTAAAAGAAGAGCTTAAAGGTGAATTTAACGAAACAGCAGTTGGCTATATACATATTTTTAACAAAAGATTAGAAGAAAAATTAAGAGAACAAGGAATAGAATATGATAAAGAAAAATTAGAACATAAACAAATAGACTAAACATAGGAGAAGATTATTATGTTAGATACTAAATTAGAAGAGAATAACGGAGAAAAAAATAATTTAAGAAGAACAATAGATGCAATAGATGGTGAAAATAATAAGGTATCATATTTAGCAAACCAAAAAGATAATGAAGAAAAATTAGAGTTTTTAAAGAATTTTACAGAAAAAGAATCTAGGGATAAAATAATAAGTAGTCTAGAACATAAAGTGTCTCCAGACTTATTTAAGATTGTCTATTTAGCTCAAAGAATGATTAAAGAATTTATAAAAGATGTGTATACAAGTACTCCGGCAGATAAATTAGAAGCCATAGAAATTACTTTTAACAGAACAAATATTATTTTTAACAAATTACCAGACAACTATAATATGGAAGTTGATGAAGAGTCTAAAACAATAACAATAGCAGAAAATAGAAGACATAATCAAAATAAATTATTAGGTTACGTTTTACATGGATATGCACATTGTTTTTCGAACATAAATAAAAGTGAAAACGAAGATGAAATATTAGAAGAAGGCAATGCAGATATTTTTGTTGATTTAGTAGTAAATAATTATATAAAAAAACATCCATTCGAAAGTTTTGGATTTCATATTGATAAAAATTATAGTATCGAAAGTGCTTATACAGAAGCAAATAGCATAATAAGAACTAGAATGTATGTATTAGAAAAGTTAAAAATTGATAAAAAAATGTTATTAGAATTTTTATTAGGAGATAAAGAAAAATATTTAAAAAACATATTTAATGGAGTTCAAAAGAATGACGAATTCAATTTAAATGAATTTTATGAAAAGAACAAATTTGCGTTACAAGACATAAACAGAGAAAGTATATATTATAGGAAAAATGCAATTTTACCAATGTATATATTACAAGAAAAAATAGTAACTGAAAATATTTTAGAAAAAGAATATAGCCAGTTAGATTTGATTAAAAAACGTTTTAATTATGAAAGAATAAATAAGATAAATGCAGATGAGCTAGATGATTTTATAAATATTATGCAAGATACAGACAGAGTAAAAGATAATTTGGCAGAATTTATAGCTACAGAGTTGGATGGATTAACAGATATGGAGAAAAGAATGTCTGCAGATAATATAATAGAAAATGTTTTAGTTATTTGCAAATATAAAAAAATAAATAATGATATTGCAAAACAAACTTTAGAGATTATCCAGTATTTAATAAATGATTTAGAAAGAAATGTAAAAATAGAAAGAAATAATGAGTTACTACAAAAGATTGGTGATTTAAGCAATAAAATAGATATAGAAGATAAACAAATAGAGGATGAATTAAAAGATTCATTATCATACCTAAAGATAAAATTAGAAATGGCAAATGGGGGAAGTCTAACTCCAGACATATTTTTTAATAGATTACAAAGTTCTTTAAAAAATGGTAGTAAGATAGAAAGAAATGAAGAATTAATAGCTTACCAAACTATTAAAGATGAATTAAATATTAGTAAAAAATAGGAGAAAGTTATGGAAAACGAATTAGCACAAGCATATTCAGAAGTATATGAAATCTTAAAATATATACCAATGGCATATCTAAATAAAATACCAAAAGATGTATTGAATATTTTTAAAACTAAAAGAGATAAAAACTATAAAGTTAATATTAATCCGAATCTTCCTTTAGAAGATCAAAAACTACATAGGAAAACATTAATATTATTATCTGTTTTAAATTTAGATTATTGGTGCGAGCCAGACGAAAGGGAAGAAATTTTAAACATATATTGGAAAAATGAGAAAGAATCTTATGTAGTATTGGATGAAGAGAATAATCTGATACCAAATTCTGCAGATACAAGTTTAGTATTATACCAAGAAGAAAGTTTTATAGAAAAAATATGGAGTAAATTAAAAAGATTCTTTAAAAGAAGTTAAAAAAATAGTATAAAATAATCTTTTTTTCTTAAAATATAAATAGGTGTTGTTTAATGCAACGGGAATTTTAGGAAAGGAAGGTTATTTTTTATGTTAGATTTTAGAACAGACCTTGCTGATGAAAGAAAAGATTTGTATAAAAAAGCAAACAATATAGAAAATGAGATTGATGGAATAGAAGCAACTGAGGAACAGATAAATAATAATATAAAAGTTACACGAGTTAAGATAATGAATGAACAAGGTGAAAGAGCATTAGGTAAAGTAAAGGGAAATTATGTAACAATAGATATGAAAAATATGAAATATATGGGAGAAGAAGAAGTCCAAAAGGCAAGTGAAATATTATGTGAAGAATTAAAAAAGATGATAGATGAATATGTAAACAAAGAACAGGAAATATTAGTTGTAGGTTTAGGAAATATATATGTTACACCAGATGCATTAGGTCCAAAAGTAATAAATGAGATAGATATTACGAGACATCTATTAAAATATGTACCACAATATTTAGATAAAAACACAAGACCAGTAAGTGCAATTTCGCCAGGTGTTTTAGGAACAACAGGAATGGAAACAGCAGAAATTTTAAAAGGAATAGTAGATAATGTAAAACCGAAACTAGTTATCGTTATAGACAGTTTAGCTTCTAGAAGTATGGAAAGAATAAGTAGTACAATTCAATTAGCAGATACAGGAATTGTTCCAGGGGCAGGTGTAGATAATGCTAGGAAAGAATTAACAGTAAATACATTAGGAGTGCCAGTAATTGCATTAGGAATACCAACAGTTGTAGAAACTGCAGTTGTGGTAAACGACTGTTTAGATGTTTTTATAGAGAAATTACAAGAAAAAGCAGAATCTAATGAATATTTAAATAAATTAAAAGAAGAGGATAATTATTTAGAAATAAAAGAAGCATTAATACCAAAAGATTTTAATTTTATAGTTACACCAAAAGAAATAGATTCATTAGTAGAAAATATGAAAGATGTAGTTGCAAGAGGTATTAATATGAGCTTATAGTGACTAGAGGGGGCGCTTCTTAGGGATTAGGAGACGTTCCTTTTTAACTATTTTTGTTTTAGAGACAAAAAAATATAGCAAATTGGCTAAATTGCCAATTTGCTATAAAAATTCCTATTGCAAATAGGGATTTTTGGGAACGTCCCTAGATTCCGATATAAGTTCTATTCTATTTTCGAAAATGCATATCAAAGTTTTTATAAATTCATCAGGTTCTTTTTCTAAATGAATTATTATCTTTTGGGGTAAAAGAGTAAGCAGGGTATTAAGTACTATATCATTTTCTGAAAAGGAAACATCAGAAATATAATTTAAGTTAGCTAGGTCATCTGTAAATGGTATTTTTTTGTGCTTACTGTCAAGTAATATAGAAGAAGTATTTTTATAAATAAAATGTACAGTATTTATATTAGAAGGTTTAGAATTTACATATGATTTTAGTAAATTAATAAACTCCTTGTATTCTCGATCTACTACTAATTCATTTACAAAAGTATCTACAACATAGTCTAATATTTTCATATAATTTGAAAGCCTAAAATGAATAAAGCCACTTAGAATCATAGATTTATTGTTTGTAATATATTTAAGTGCTGCTATATAAATATGTTCAATTCTTACTTGGTATTCAACTGTAGATTTATCTGAAAGGTAATTTAAACACTTATCTAACACACTTTCTTGCTCACTTTCGGAAAAATAAAAATAATTAGATTTTATAATTGATTTTAACAATTTTTCTTCATAAAAATTTAATATTAGTGAAACTAAATTATTTGAAAGTTCATTGTAAAAAGCAGAGCTATTTTCACCAGTGTAGTGAATAATTATGTTTTCATATATTTTGAATTTTCTTATAGAAATATATGTGTTAGGAAAATTGAAATTATTTAGCAGATAAGCTAGTATCTTTTTGTTATTTGTCTTAATACAAAATGATTTCATAAAAAAATCTCCTTTCACATATATGTAATATTATCTACTAAATAAAGTATCATTATACATATAATATGAAAGAAGAATTGTTTTGCAACTTGTATATTAGTAATAAATCATATAATCAATTTCATCAAAGATTTTATCTTTTCTATAAATTTCCTCTAAATAATCTTTATCAATTTTATCATTTTTTAGTTGTAAGTAAAGTTTAGTAAATCTACCAATATGATCTTTAATTCTCTTTTTAGCATAGTCTACCATTGTTTGATTTGTTATTATAAATAGCCAATCACTACTCTGAGCAAGTAAAAGTTCTCTTGCACATTGATTTAAAGCAAATCTCTTTAATTCATCTTGTTCGTTAGGGAATAGATGAGCAAGTTCTACCATTCTATCTCCTGCTTTATGAAGGTGTCTATGTACATAATCATTTAATGGATTAAGCCATACATAATTATACCCATTAGCACCCCAACTAGATCTACAAGGAGAAGCAACCTGAATGTTTGGATATTTATCAATATACTCACCTGGTGTAATAAGTTTAAAATTACAATCATCATAATATATTTTTTTGAATAGTACATATAACCAATCTGGACCTTCGTACCACCAGTGACCATATAATTCTGCATCATAAGGACATAGAATAATAGGTGGGTGATCCATATAACTTGAGATATCATTTATTTGTTTTACTCTACAATCAAAGAAATGGCCTGTTTGTTTATATATTGAATCTTGAGCCCATTGTAAATCATAATAATCTTTTTGATCTGTTTTACCAGTAATTCTATAATATTTAATACCAGTATTAACTCGCACACCGTCATGAGCGATGTATGGTTTAATGTAATCATAGTCGGCTTCGTAACCAATATCTCTGTAGAATTCTCTGTAATTATAATCACCCGGATATCCATTTATAGAACTCCAAACTTGTCTTGAAGATTCCATATCACGTCCAAATGCAATTAACCCACCAGGAGATACGATTGGTGCGAAAGTACCATATATTGGTGTAGGGTCCGCATATAATATACCATGAGATTCGACAATAGCATATTCTATACCAAATTCTTTTAAATATTTATCTGCTTCTGGAACATAACCACATTCAGGAAGCCAAATTCCTCTTGGTTGTTTTCCGAAATACTTCTTATATGTTTGGACACCAACAGCAATTTGAGCTTTTACTGTTTTTTCATTAACATATAAGATAGGGAAGAAACCATGTGTTGCACCACAAGTTATTATTTCTAATACACCAATATCTTGGAAATGTTTAAATGCTTGGATTAAATTACAATTAAATACTTTTTCAAATAAATATAGGTCATCAGAATATCTATTTAAATAATATTTAGATAGTGCATTTAATCTAGAGTCATAAGCTGTTCTTTTTACTTCTTTTTCACAAAGTTCAATATGCTCTTTTAAATAATGAATATACTTTTTTTGAAGTAATTTATTGTCTAACATCCAAAGTAAAGGTGGTGTCATAGACATTGTTATTCTAAATTCGACTTTTTCATCTACTAATTTTTTAAAATTTCTAAGAAGAGGAAGGTAAGTTTCTGAAATTGCTTCAAATAACCATTGTTCCTCTAAATAGTCATCACTTTCGGGATGATGTATAAAAGGTAAGTGTGCATGTAGTACAAAACTTACATATCCTTTTACGTTCTTGCTCATTTTAATACTCCTTTAAATTATTATTTTAGCATAAACATTAATATCACCCATAAGAATTTTTCTTAAAGGTGATATTAAAAAATTCTATTTAAATCTTGAAGAACTTAAACTATTTGATGATGGATTCTGTATTTTATCAAAAGAGTCTAAATCTTCATCTTTATAAAACTTCTTATAGAAATCATTAACTTTATATATTTTTCCAATACTTTTAACAAAATGAAGACTAGCTATATTTTTAGCAGTTACTGTATTGTCTTTTATATTCTTAAAATAAACCATTTCTTGTTTCTTCTCGAAAAGAATATGATCATTAGGAGATTCTATTTCGTTAGATGATGTTATAGGAATATAATTTTGAGTTATCTTTGGAGTTGTTTTAACTTCTGTAACTTCGCCATTATACATAACTTCGAAAGGTTTTCTTCCTAATTCTATTTTATATTTACATTTACTATCATTAACATTTAAATACCAACAATTAGCAAAATCATTTATTTCTACTTCGAAACTGTAATTTTTTGTTTCATTATGAACTATAAGTACAGGTTTTGTTTTTTCGAAAAAGTCTTTTCCATAAGTTTCTTTATATTTTTCTCTGTCTTCATCAGATATATCCCAATAAATAAATAAAGTTGTAGGTGTTTGGTAAAGTAATTTAACTATTGTTTGGTTATACCTATATGGCAAATCGTAATATTCTGCAATAGAGAATTTATCACCACTTATAGTAGTTGGATTTTTTACTGTCTCTTCTTTTTCTGTACTTTTTATAGATTCCTTAGTTAATGTTTTTACAGCTTTTTTAGCTGTTTTTGTAGCATTTTTCTTTGCGGAAGTTTTCTTCTTTTTTGGAGCAATAGAATCTACTACTTTTTTTATAATTGTAGAATTATTGGTTGATTTTGTAGCTGTCTTTTTTGCAGTTGTTGCTTTTGTAGATGCCTCTTTTTTAGTTGCTTTTGTTGTTTTTGGAGCTACTTTACTTGCTTGTTTTACTTCTATATCATTTTTTCCTTCTTTTGCTTTTCTTGGCATTTAATTTCCTCCTTTGTGTCAAACCATAATTAATATATATACTATATCAAAATGGAAATAAATTCAATAGAAAAAAGACAAAAATATTATAAAGAAAATATTAAAAATTATTTGACAAAAATAAAAGTATAATGGATAATATAATAAGTTAAGTACGACAGATAAAACACGAAGAAACTAAGGAGGAAATATTAATGTATATATTTAATAAAATTACGGTGAATCCACAATTACCAAAAAGAGTAGGAAAATTATTAGATATTGCAAACAATTTATGGTGGTCTTGGAATTCAGAATTTTTAAGACTATTTAAAGAAATTGATTCTGACTTATGGGAAACAGTTGGAAAAAATCCAGTTAAATTTTTAAAACTAGTTTCTCAGGATAAATTAGAAGATATAGCAAAGGATGAAGAATTCTTAGCAAAATATGATGAAGTTGTAAATCATTTTAATTCATACATGCAAACAAAAGAAACATGGTTTTCTAAGAATTATCCTAATAATGCAAATGATTTAATTGCATATTTTTCAGCAGAATATGGTATAGATGAAATAATACCAATATATTCTGGGGGATTAGGAATACTTTCTGGAGACCATTTAAAATCTGCAAGCGATTTAGGTTTACCTTTTGTTGCTGTAGGTTTGTTATATAAAAATGGTTATTTTAACCAAAAAATAGATGGATATGGAACACAAAAAACTGAGTATACAAATATAGATTTAGATAATTTACCAATTTTACCAGTAAAAGATGAGAATGGTGAAGATTTAATAATAGATGTAGATTTTCCAGACAGAAAATTATATTTAAAGATATGGAAAATTGTTGTAGGTAGAATTTCTTTATATCTAATGGATTCAGATATAGATAAAAATATTGCAGAAGATAGAGTTGTTACACTAAGATTATATGGCGGAGATCAAGAAATGAGAATAAGACAAGAGATTGTCTTAGGTATGGCTGGTATTAAATTATTAAAACGTTTAGGATTAAAACCAAGTGTATATCATATGAATGAAGGTCATTCTGCATTTTTAACATTAGAAGTAATAAAAGATGCAATCGAAGAAAAACAAGTATCATTCGAAGTTGCAAAATCAATATGTTCTGCTAGAACAGTATTTACAACACATACTCCAGTTCCAGCTGGAAATGATATATTCCCAATAGAACTAATGGATAAATATTTTTCTAACCTTTGGCAAAAACTTGGAATTTCTCGTGAAGATTTCTTAAGATTAGGAATGAAAAGTAGCCAAGGTTTAGAGCAAGGATTTAATATGGGAATGCTTGCATTAAGAATCGCAGGTAAAAAGAATGGTGTAAGTAAATTACATGGTGCAGTATCAAGAAGATTATTCTCAGATGTATGGCCAAATATAGCACCAGATGAATCACCAATAGACTATGTAACAAATGGAATTCATACATGTTCATGGCTTGCTCCATCAATGAAAAAATTATTTAACCAATATTTAAAACCATATTGGCAAGATAATATTCAAGATGACGAAACATGGAATGATATTAAAAATATTCCAAACAAAGAGTTATGGGATACACATACAGATAGAAAGAAAAAATTATTTGCTTTAGTAAAAAATAATATAACAACTAGACTAAAATCTAGTGGATATAATTATGAAGAAATAAATGAAATAGTTTCTAAATTAAATCCAAATGCTTTAACAATTGGTTTTGCAAGAAGATTTGCTACATATAAGAGAGCAACATTAATATTTAGAGACATAGAAAGATTAACACAATTATTAAACAATCCAGAAAGACCGGTTCAATTAATTTTCGCTGGTAAAGCACACCCAGCAGATAAAGAAGGTCAAGACTTAATAAGATATATCCACGAAGTTTCTATGAAACCTCAATTTAAAGGAAAAATATTCTTATTAGAAAATTATAATATTGCTATGTCAAGATATTTAATAAGTGGTGTTGATGTATGGCTTAATAATCCAAGAAGACCAATGGAAGCTTCTGGTACAAGTGGACAAAAAGCATCTGTAAATGGTGTAATTAACTTTAGTGTACTAGATGGTTGGTGGGCTGAAGGATATAACCAAAAGAATGGATGGACAATAGGAGATAATACAGAATATCAATCTTATGAAGAGCAAGATATAGCAGATAGTGAAAGTTTATATAATACATTGGAAAACAAAATTATTCCTTTATATTATGAGAACAAAAAAGAAGATGGAGTATCTGATGCATGGATGGAAATGTTTAAAAATTCAATAATTTCTACTGGTGGAAGATATTCAACTTCAAGAATGGTAATAGATTATACAAGAGATTACTATATGGAACTTGCTAATTTATCTAAAAATCATTACCAAAACTTAGATGAAGTAATTGACTTTACTAACTGGAAAAAGAATATGTATGCAAGTTGGAAAGACATTATAATTACACAAAATAATAATTTAGATAATATTACAATAGATGCAGGAAACCAAATAGAAGTACATTGTATAGTAAATTTACCAGAAAATATAGATTGTAACTCAATTAGAACAGAAGTATATTATGGTAAAATATTAGAAAATGGAATTATGGAGCAAATTCAAACTGTTCCAATGAATTTAGTAGAACAAGATGACGAAAATAGAGTATGTAAATATTCTGCTAAGATAGAACTAAAAACAGGTGGTAACTATGGCTATACATTCAGAGCTATGCCACAAACAGATATGATGTTAGATACAGCTAATTTAGATTTAATACAATGGGTAACAAGATAGATATTGGGGATTTTGGGGACGTTCCTAAAATCCCGATATAATATTAAAATAACCTTCAAACTGTTAAACAAAAGTTTTTCAATTTGGTGGTTATTTTTGTTTTTCTATATATTTTTTTCACATTCAATGTTTATAATTAAAACTATTATTTCATGCTCTTGTGTTTTACGAATTAGGCTATTAAAATGTAAGCATTTATTATACTTGGCTTCAAAGAAGTAACAATATTCATAAAATAACAATCTCAAAATCCTTGCATAAAATACTAATATGATATAGAATAAACTCATAAAAATAGGAAAAGAGGTATGCCATATGAAAGATTTAAAAATTGACTTAAGCAATACAAAATTAGACGAGGAAGAAATATTAAAATATTCAAAAAAAGTAACAGATATACATAATGAACTATATAAAAAAGCAGATAACGAAAAAGAATTTTTGGGATGGCTTAAACTTCCAACTGATTATGATAAGAAAGAATTCAAAAGAATAGAAAAAGCTGCTAAAAAAGTACAAAGGGATTCTGATGTATTCCTTGTAATAGGAATTGGAGGCTCATATTTAGGTGCAAGAGCTGTAATAGAAGCTATGAATAGCAACTTTGCAAATGCTGTACCAGATGAAAAATCAAAATATCCAAAAGTAATATTTGCAGGAAATAATTTAAATCCTGACTATATAAATGACATAATAGAATTTATAGGTGATAGAGACTTATCTATAAATGTTATATCTAAATCTGGAACAACTACAGAACCAGCAATTGCATTTAGAATATTTAGAGAGTTTTTAGAAAATAAATATGGTATAGATGAAGCAAGAAGCAGAATCTATGTTACAACAGATAAGAAAAAAGGAGCATTAAAACAACTTGCAGACAAAGAAGGATATGAAGAATTTGTTATTCCAGACAATGTTGGAGGAAGATATTCTGTTCTAACAGCTGTAGGGTTACTTCCTATAGCAGTAGCAGGAATTGATATAGACAAATTAATGCAAGGTGCATTATCTGCACAAAATAAATATGCAGAAGAAAACTTAAAATATAATGATTGCTATAAATATGCGGTAGCAAGAAATATTTTATATGAAAATAAAAAAGATATAGAATTATTAGTAGATTATGAACCAAAATTACACTATTTCATTGAATGGTGGAAACAATTATATGGCGAAAGCGAAGGAAAAGATTTAAAAGGAATTTTCCCAGCAGGAGTAGAATTTACAACAGATTTACATTCTATGGGACAATATATACAACAAGGAAGACGTAATTTATTCGAAACAGTATTAAATGTAGCAAAATCAAAAACAGATATAAAAATAGAAACAGATGAAGATAATTTAGATGGATTAAATTATCTTGTAGGAAAAACATTGGACTATGTAAATAAAAAAGCTATGGAAGCAACAATTGCAGCACATGTTGATGGAGATGTTCCAAACATTTTAATAACAATGGAAAAACTAGACGAAGAAAATTTAGGACAATTAATATATTTCTTTGAACTTGCATGTGCAATGTCTGGTAAATTATTGGGAGTAAATCCATTTAACCAACCAGGAGTAGAGGCATATAAAAAGAATATGTTTACACTACTTGGAAAACCAGGTTATGAAAAATAATTGTAGTTAATACTAAAAACGGGGGCACTTTAAAAAGTGTACCCTAATTTTTTTGTGATTTTTTTTGTTAATGTTATTTGCAATGTTTTGCCCAAATCTTGATAAAAAGCCCATTGTAATTAGTGGAATAAGTACAGCGAAAACATCTGCAACTTCCATAAATTTTAAAAAATTCATATATTCTCCATTTCCAAAGAAGTTTTTTAAAAGCAAAATTTCTTATTTGTAGAAATTATATTAACGGCTTTTGTAAACTTAATTATAGCGTAATTTACATAAAGAATCAATTAGCACTAATTGTATAATATAATTGAAAACAGAAAAATAATGAGGTATAATATACAAGAATTAAGTATAAATATAAGTGAGAAGAAAAATAAGAGGAGAAACTATGGATAATATTAAAGTATATGCTTTTGTAGGACCATCCGGGACTGGAAAAAGTTATAGAGCTCAAATGGTTGCAAATGAAAATAATATTCATTATATAATAGATGATGGGCTTTTTATAAATGATAATGAAATTATTGCTGGTGAATCTGCAAAAAAAGCACCAACTAAAATAGAAACTGTAAAAAAAGCTTTATTTTTGCAACAAGCGCAAAAGGATGAAATAAGAAAAGCAATAGAAAAATATAAACCAGAATCAATTCTAATCTTGGGAACATCTGATGGAATGGTAAATAAAATTGCTGCCAATATAGGCTTGCCACCAATAGAAAAAATTATATATATAGACGAAATAGCAACTCCAGAAGAAATTCAAGAAGCAAGAAGAAGTAGAGTAACAGAAGGAAAACACGTTATACCAGTACCAACATTTGAAATAAAAAAAGATTTTTCAGGTTTTATATTAGATCCACTTCAAATATTTAAATTTAAAGGAGAAAATAATAAACCATATATATCAGAAAAATCAATAATAAGACCTACATTTAGTTATTTAGGAAATTTCACAATATCAGATACAGTATTTAGGCAAATAATAGAATACATAGCTTATAAAGACAAAAATATTCATAAAATCATAAGAACAAGAATAGATAATCAGCCAGAAGGGCCATATGTGTATATAGAACTTAGTGTTGAATACGGAGAAAATGTTAGAACCATTGTAGATAATTTTAAGAATAAAGTTATAAAAGAATTGGAGAAATTAACAACAATGCGTGTACGAACAATTAAAATAATAATAAAAGAAATATATGTAAATAAAGAAGAAAATAAATAGTGGAAGGTAGAAGAAATATGGCATATATAGTTGCAATAGATGGACCGGCAGGTTCTGGTAAAGGCACAATAACAAAATTAGTTGCTAAAGATATGGGGTTAGTAAGTATAGATACAGGAATGCTTTACAGATGCCATGCACTAGCAGTACTTCAAAATAATATAGATATATCTAATGAAAAACAGGTAGAGGATATTCTAGACAAAATAGATATAAACTTAATAAATAAAAATAACAAACAGAATGTATTTTTAGATGGAGAAGATGTAACTGGAAAAATTAGAACTCCAGAAGTAACTAACATTGTTTCTAGAACATCTAGTATTTTAGGAGTTAGAGACAAGATAACAAAATTAGAAAGAAAAATAGGTTATGAATGGTTAAAAGAAGGAAAAAACATTATAATGGAAGGAAGAGATATTACAACAGTAGTATTTCCAGAGGCTAAAGTAAAGATATATTTAGATGCAACACCCATAGAAAGAGCTAAAAGAAGGTGTAGACAAAACAAAAGAAATGGAATTAACCAATCATTTGAAGAAGTCTTACAATCAATAATGGAAAGAGACAAAAATGACATGAATAAAAAAGTAGGAGCTTTAAAAAAAGCTCCAGATGCAATATATGTAGACTCTAGTAAGTCAAGTGTAAATAAAATTAAACATAAAATAATAAAAATAATAAAAGATAAAACTAAGGAGAATAAAAATGAACATTATAAAAAGAATATTAAGAGTAATAGTTAGAACTGCAATATATTTATATTGTAAGGTTGTATACAGATTAAAAGTAATTGGAAAAGAGAACATTCCGAAGGAAGGACCTGTAATATATTGTGGAAATCATAGAAGTTATTTGGATCCACCTTTAATTGTAGTAACCGCAGGAAGACATGTAAGGTTTATGGCAAAAGAAGAATTAACTAAAAATAAATTTTTAAAATTTTTAGGATATGTATTTGATGCTATATATGTAAAAAGAGATAATAAAGAAATAGCAGCATTAAAAACAACATTAAAAGCTTTAAAAAATAAAGAAAGTATAGCAATGTTCCCAGAAGGAACAAGAAATGGATTAGAAAAAGGAGAAAGTGTAAAAGAAGGAGTAGCATTTTTCGTACTACAAACAGGTGCAAAGGTACAACCTGTTGGAATAGTAGGAGGAGAAAAACCTTTTAAAAAAGTATATGTTAATTATGGTAAGCCATTAGACTATAGTGATAGAGTTAAAAAAAAGCCTACTAAGGAAGAACTAGAGCAAGTAAGCAAAGAGATAATGGATAACATAATTATGTTGACAAATATAAAACAATAATATATAATAGTGTCAGTTTACTGCGTAGAAGGCGTTTTTCATTTATGAAAAACGCCATTTATAAAGATAAACCAAACGAAAGAGGATGTTACAATGTAACAAAGATTTAGGAAGGTGAAATTATGTCAGAACAATTAAATTTTGAACAAATGATAGAAGAATCAATGAAAAATATAAATGTAAAAGAAACAATAGAAGGAACAATAATAAATATAAATAAAAAAGGTGAAGTAATTATAGACATCGGGTATAAAGCAGATGGAATAATTCCAAGAAATGAATATTCATACAATGAAGCTGCAGACCCTAATAAAGAATTAAAAGTCGGAGATAAAATAACAGCAGAAGTAATAAAAATGAATGATGGTGAAGGTAATGTATTACTTTCTACTAAAAGATATAAAATGAAAGAAGCTCAAGAAGAGCTAGAAGAAAAATTTAAAAATAATGAAGTTTTAGAGGAAAAAATTACAGAAATCACAGACAAAGGATTTATAATTTCAAAAGAAGGATACAATATATTTATTCCAATCTCTTTATCTGGAATAACAAGAAGTGAAAACATAAAAGATTATAAAGATAAAGTAGTTAGATTTAGATTAATAGAATGCAAATTTAGACCTAGAAGAATAATAGGGTCAATAAAAGCAATTTTAGATGAAGAAAAAAATAAGAAAATAGACGAATTCTGGAATGAAGCAGAAGTAGGCAAAAAATATAAAGGAAAAGTTACAAGTATAAGTACATATGGTGCATTTGTAGATTTAGGAGCAGTACAAGGCTTATTACATATTTCAGAAATTACATGGAATAGAAATACACCACCTAACGAGATTTTAAAAGTAGGACAAATAATCGATGTAATAGCAATCGATGTAGATAAAGAGAATAAAAGAATTAAATTATCTTATGCAGAAAAGGGACCAGATCCTTGGAAATCTGTAGAAAGTAAATATAGTATAAATGATATTTTTACAGTAAAAGTAGTTAAAATGATGCCTTTTGGAGCTTTTGTTGAGCTAGAGCCAGGAATTGAAGGTCTAGTACATCTTTCTCAAATATGTGAAAGAAAAATAACAAAACCAGAAGAAGAACTAAGAATAGGACAAAAAGTAAATGCAAAAATAATTGATATGGATTTAGCAAATAAAAGAATCGAATTATCAATAAGAGAATTAGAAAATACATCAAACGAATATAAAGAATAAAGGAGTAATAAAAATGATAAACGAAAATATTAGAAACATAGCAATCATAGCACACGTAGACCATGGTAAAACAACATTAGTAGATGCATTATTAAAACAAAGCCATGTATTTAGAGACAACGAAAAAGTTGACGAGAGAATTATGGATTCTAATGCTTTAGAAAAAGAAAGAGGAATAACCATTCTTTCTAAGAATACAGCAGTTATGTATAATGGTGTAAAAATAAATATAGTAGATACACCAGGACATGCTGACTTTGGTGGAGAAGTAGAAAGAGTTTTAAAAACTGTTGATGGAGTTTTATTATTAGTTGATGCATTCGAAGGACCAATGCCTCAAACAAGAGAGGTTTTAAAGAAAGCATTATCTTTAAATTTAAAACCAATAGTTGTAATAAATAAAATAGATAGACCAGGGGCAAATCCATCAAAAGTATTAGACCAAGTTTTAGAACTATTTATAGAATTAGATGCAACAGATGAACAATTAGAATTCCCAGTAATTTATGCTTCGGCTAAAAACGGAATTGCTAAAATGAACATGGAAGATAGCAGTGATAATATAAATTGTATATTTGAAACAATTATAAAAGAAATAAATCCACCTGCTTGTGATGAAGAAGGACCTGCTCAAATGCTAGTATCTAATATTGACTATGATGAATTCATAGGAAGAATGGCTATAGGTAGACTAGAAAGAGGAATTTTAAAAGTTAATGACCCAGTAGTTATCTGTAAAAAAGATGGAAAAATGGAAAATGCAAGAATAGGTAAAATTTACACACATATGGGACTTAAAAAAGTAGAAGTTCAAGAAATAGGTGCGGGTGATATTATCGAATTATCTGGTATTCCAGATATTAATATTGGTGAAACAATATGTGATATAGAGCATCCAGAAAAAATAGAATTTATAGATATAGATGAACCAACAGTTACAATGACATTTAGTGTAAATGATGGACCTTTAGCTGGTAAAGAAGGTAAATTTATTACTTCAAGACATTTAAGAGATAGATTATTTAAAGAGCTTGAAAGAAATGTAAGTTTACGTGTAAGTGAAACGGATTCTGCAGATTCATTTGAAGTAGCTGGACGTGGAGAGTTACACTTATCTGTATTAATAGAAACAATGAGAAGAGAAGGATATGAATTCTTAGTTTCTAGACCAAAGGTTATTATAAAAGAAATAAATGGAGTAAAATGCGAACCAATAGAAAGATTAGTAGTTAATGTTCCTGATGATTGTATTGGTAGCGTTATAGAAAAATTAGGAAAAAGAAAAGCAGAAATGATAAATATGGAACCAGCAGAGGCAGGACATACTAAAGTAGAATTTAAAATTCCTTCAAGAGGATTAATTGGTTATAGAACAGAATTTATGACAGATACAAAAGGTAATGGTGTTATGAACCATGTATTTGAAGATTATGAGCCATACAAAGGAACAGTTGTTGCAAGAACAAGAGGAACAATTGTAGCTTTCGAAGCAGGAACATCTATAACATATGGATTATATAATGCACAAGACAAAGGTGATTTATTCATTGGACCAGGTGTAGAAGTATATGAAGGTATGATTGTTGGTATAAATTCAAGACCAGAAGACTTATCTATAAATGTATGTAAAGAAAAACATTTAACAAATACAAGAGCTTCAGGTTCTGATGATGCCTTAAGACTAGTACCACCAATTCAGATGTCATTAGAAAAAGCTATAGAATTTATACAAGATGATGAATTAGTAGAGGTAACTCCAAAGAGCATTAGATTAAGAAAAAAAATACTAGATACAAAAACTAGAGAAAGAGAAGCAAGAAGAAAAGTTAAAGAAGACTAAAATAAGATGAAATAGGATAGGGATTTGGGGACGTTCCTTGAAATCCCTATTTCTTTGGTTTGATAATTAAAGGAGAAGGTATATGAACGAAATAGAGTTGAAAATAATAAAAGAAAAAGCGTTAGAAGACCATATTCCAATAATTATGGATGATACTTTAGAAGTAATAGACAAAATTTTAAAAGAAACGAAACCAAAAGCAATATTAGAGATAGGAACTGCTGTTGGGTATTCTGCTATGTGCTTTTCAAGATATTTAGCTGAAGGTGGCAAAATAGATACAATAGAAAGAGAGCATGAAAGAGTAGAAGAGGCAAAGATAAATATACAAAAGGTAGGAGTAGCAGACAAAATTAATATTTTAGAAGGAGATGCAGTAGAAATATTGCCTACATTAGATAAAAAATATGATGTTGTATTTATAGATGCTGCAAAGGGAAAATATCCATTCTTTTTAGAACAAGCTAAAAGAATGTTAAACAAAAATGGAATTATTTTTGCCGACAATATTTTATATAAAGGCTATGTTATGAGTGATTATAACAAACATAAACAAAGAACCGCTGTAAGAAATCTACGTGAATATATAAAAGAAGTAACAGAGGATGAAAATTGTACAACAGAAATATTAGAAGTTGGAGATGGACTTGCAATAAGTAGATTTTAAAAATATAGTGTTAGAAGAAAAAAGACGTGATTAAAAATTAAAATCACGTCTTTTTGGTTATCTTAATTGTATAGCCCTCATTTTCATAAATTCATCAAAGTTTATACCAAAATAATATTTGAAATTGGCCTCAAAGCTATCTAAAACTAAAATATCTTTTCTAGATTTTTTGTCAAATTCAAAATGCATATATTGTGGTAAAAAATACGTAGCAGAATTTATGCTTTCTATTTTTTCTAAAAATAAGTCCCTATTGTTTTTATATACAGAAGAATGACCAGCTGTGCCGTTTTTTTCGGTTTCTCTCATTCTAAATGTTTTTATTTGTGTTTCACGATAAAATTTAATATCTTTATCTGGAACATGAACAATACGAGTTGTATGTAATGATGAATAACCATTTTTTTTAGGTTCTGCTATATAATCTTTTCTTTTCCTAGAAAGTTCAGTTATATTTGGATCATGTGTAACTAAAAAATTTCCTATTTCGTAAGCTTTTTGAATTAATAAATCTTCATCTGTTTTACCATCTACAGCTAAGATAATTATTTTGTCTCCAAATATATCTAAAGCTTCTCCTTTTTTATCTAATTTTTCTATATAGTTATGTTTAGATTTTACCCTAGACATAATATAAAAATCTACATTTTTAAAAGCAGCTTGTAAACTCGCATTTTCTGCTTCTAAATTTTGTATATAGTATTTAAGATAATCATTTTTATATGTATCATATAATCTTACTAGATTATTTCTATCATCTAAAGCTGTCTTGTTTTCTGAACTTAAAATAAATTGAGCAAGTCCAATTCTTTGCGCTGGAACAGCAAGAACCTCGCTATTTTCGTTGCATTCTAATGAGTTTGTCTTTTGAGACAATGATATCACCTCTAAAATAAAGAATATTTGCGCGCGAAAAATATTATACCAAATTTTACTAAAAAGAGCAATAAAAAAGGGTATAAATCGTTCGACCTATACCTTCAAAATTCGACATTATAATATACCTAGATATTTTAAACTAGAAAAAATAGTATCAATAATTAAAATTATTGGCATTAAATATATAAGGACTTTTAAAATATAGGCTGGAATAGCAGTTAAGGATTTTTCTATTTTTTTAGAGAAAAATGGATGAATATGATTAATAAATAATAATCCGATAAATCCCCATGCTATTGTATATAAAATACTAATTCTACCATTCAAATTAAAAAAGTCATATGTATAATCCCACCATTTGGCAGCAAAAATTGCCTCTAATGCAAAACCTACTACATATTCAAATGCGGAGAAAATAAAAGCCGAAGCTAAAAATAATTTAATAGAATTCTTCTTATATTTACTAATAAATAAAATCATTAAAATTGCTCCAAAACCATAAATAGGACAAATAGGACCAACTAAAAATCCACGGTTTGTGAAATGTCCTAATACAAGTAATGAATAAAATGTTTCCATTAACCATCCAATAAATGAGTAAAGGAAAAAGTATAATATTATATATTGTATATCTGTTAATTTCTTTTTTATAATTAAAGCTTTTGACGCTTCCATAAAAAAACCTCCTATAACAAATGTAGGAGGTAGTATATTTAAATTTCATTAATAGCATTTCGTATAATATTAGCAGAATTTTCGAATTTATGAATTTCTTCTTGGTTTAAAGCCATAATTCCAGTTTTTTCGACGCCATTTATTCCAATAACAGAAGGTGTACTAATAAATATTTTTTGAACAGGATCATAAGAAGAAACACATATGATTGCTTTTTCATCTGCTATAATTGCACTAGTTATTCTTGTTAAAGCAGAAGCTATTCCAAAACAAGTGTAATTTTTCTTCTGAGCAATTTTAAAACCAAAGTTTCTCGTTTCATCTTCTATATTTATCATATCTTCGTGTGATAAATAATTAGAAATTGGTTCTAAACCGATTTTTGCATTGCTCCAAGGAACGAATTGACTATTTCCGTGTTCTCCAATTACATAAGCGTGTACACTTTTTGGTGAAACTTCAAGTTTATTTGCAATAATATTTTGAAGTCTTGCAGAATCTAATGATGTTCCAGAACCAATAATTTTATTTGAATTTAGTCCTGAATATTTCCAAGTAAGATATGTCATAACATCTAATGGGTTACCTGCGACAAGTATAATTCCATTAAACTTTGTAGCTGCAATACTTTTTACAATTTCTTTAAAAATATTACTTGCATTATGCAAATCTTCCATTCTGGATGCAATATTTGCTCTTTGACTAACACCAGCTGTTATACATATAATTGATGCATCATTACATTCTTCATATGTTCCAAACTTGATTTTAGAAGAAGTGTTAGTAAGTGGAATACAATTTAGTAAATCTAATGATTCTCCTTCAGCTTTTTGCATATTAATGTCTATTAATACAATTTCATGTATATTTATATTAGAACTTAAAAGTGAATAGGCATAACTAACCCCAACGTTACCAGTACCTATTATAACTACTTTATTTTTCATTTGTAAGAGACCTCCTAATAATTTGTCTGCCAATATAGTATATAGCAAAATGGCTCTGCTGTAAAGATATTAAGAGAATTTTAATATATTATATCTTAATAATTTATAAATAGTATTGCTAATAGAATAAAAAAAATGTACAATCATGAAAAATATAATAAAAGGGGGATAACCATGATTAAATTAGAAAATATTTCTAAGTCATATGTAAAAGGAAAAAAATCTGTAGATTCCCTAAACTTAGAAATAAAAGATGGAGAAATTTTTGGCTTTTTAGGACCAAATGGCGCAGGAAAAACAACAACTATCAAGATGATTACAGGCATATTAAATGCTGATGAGGGAAAAATATTGGTAGATGATAAAGATATAAAGAAGGATAGTATTTCTGCTAAGAAAACTATAGGATTTGTACCAGACACACCAGATATATTCTTAAAACTTAAGGGAATAGAATACTTAAATTTTATGGGAGATATTTATGAGGTTCCAAAAGAAATAAGAAGACAAAGAATAGAAGAATTAACAAAGAAATTTGAGATATATGATAATTTAAATGAAGAGATGCAAGGGTATTCACACGGAATGCGTCAAAAAATAATACTATGTGGAGCTCTTTTAAATAATCCAAAAAACTGGATATTAGATGAGCCAATGACGGGGTTGGATCCAAAGGCATCTTATGATTTAAAAGAAATGATGAGGAAACACGCAAAGGAAGGTAATTGTGTTTTCTTTTCTACACATGTTTTAGAAGTTGCAGAAAAATTATGTGACAGAGTAGGAATTATAAATAAGGGGAAATTAATTTTTGTGGGAACATTTGAAGAGATGAAGACAAAACTAAAAGACAATGGAACATTAGAAGAATTATTTTTGGAGATTACACAAGATGAATAAGATTATTTCACTTACAAAAGTTCTCCTTAAAAATTCCTTCCAAAAATATAGCGAAAATAATAAAAAAACAAGTAAAGTAGGAAAAATAATACTTTATGGGATTTTGCTAGTATATTTAATGGGAATATTTGGATTCCTATCATATGGGTTAATTACAACACTACAGCAAGTGCATCAAGAAGCAATGTTTATTGGAATATTTTTATTAGGGTTAGCGCTACTTACAATAATACAATCAATTATATCAGCAACAAATGTATTCTATTTTTCAAAAGATTTGGATTACATTTTGCCATTACCATTAAAGCCTAGAGAAATATTAATTTCAAAATTAAATGTAATATTAGTAACAGAATATGTAATGGAATTAATATTTGCGGTAGCACCGATAATTGTTTATGGAATTCTTACATCAGCAGGGGCAATGTTCTATATAGTTTCATTATTGGTATTAATAATATTTCCAATAATTCCAATACTTATTGCAACTTTTATAATAATGGTAATAATGAGTTTCTCAAAAGGTGTAAAAAATAAAGATAGATTTAAACTTATAGCACCACTATTAGGAATTGCATTAGCACTTATACTTTCATTTGCTTTTTCTGGAACATCAGAATTAAGCGAAGCAGATTTATTAAATGCATTAACACAAGCTAATAGTATGGTAGAAATGGTTAGTGATAGTTTACCTATTATAAAACCAGGAATTAATGCGATAGTAAATGCAAGTTTTATTGAATTTTTAAAATTATTAGGAATTACAGCAATATGTTATATTGTATTTATATTAATAGGAAATAAACTTTACTTTAGAGGGGCAGTAGGTAATTTATCTTCTGGAGCAAAGAAAGGGAAAAATATTACAGGTAAAGATATAAAAATAAAATCAGTAGGAAAATCATATGTAGCTAAAGAATTTAAAATGCTATTTAAAAATCCAATATTTTTTGTGCAATGTGTATTACCATCTGTATTAATGCCAGTAGTATTTTTAGGAATATTTATTGTAAGTATAAATAGTAATAATTCGCAAGAATCAATAAATGAATTTCAAAAAGTATTAGGTGGTTTTATAGAGACGCCAATTGGATTGGCAGCGATTCTTGCAATTACAGAATTTTTAACAAGTATGCTATATATTGCTCCAACTGCTATATCAAGAGATGGACAAAATGCAATATTTATGAAATATATACCAGTGCCATATTATAAACAATTAATTTATAAAGGGATACCAAATGTGGTTTTTGGAACTATAACATCACTAATTGTTTTAATATTTATTTATGTAGTAGCAAAACCATCACTAGTATTTTTATTAACAGCATTAATACTAAATTTAATTTTATTAATTTTACAAACTTTATTAATGGAATTAGTAGATTTAAGAAAACCAAAGCTAGAATGGTCAACAGAATACGCAGTAGTAAAACAAAATATGAATTTATTATGGCCTTTTGTATTAAATTTAATAGAAATTGGAATAATATTTATAGTGTCTATACCATTAAGCTTTACGAATTATTTAATAACAGCTGTAATTTTAGTGGTTCTACATATTATAATTACTTATTTTGTAAATAGATACATGTGTAATAATCAAGATAAATTATTTGACAAAGTAAGTTAGTAAACTAAGGAGGAAAAAATGAATATAGGAATTGACCTTGATGGTGTATTAACTAATTTTAATGAATTTTGTATGAGCTATGGAACAAAATATGCTTCTGAAATAGGAAAGGGAAAGATTGTAAATTCTAAAGGATATGAGAGTATAGAGATTTTTAGTTGGGATAGACAAACAGACATGGAATTTTGGCAAAAATACAACTCACAATATGCTTTAGAAGAAAAGCCTAGACCTTTTGCAAAAGAAGTACTAGATAAATTTAAAGAAGAGGGACATAAAATATATATTATTACAGCTAGGGCAAGTGAGTTTGAAGATATAGAAGCACAAAGTAAGATGCATGACATGGTGAGAAATTGGTTTAAAAAAAATGAATTGTATTATGATGAATTAATTTTTTCTACAGTTAATAAATTAGAAAATTGTAGAGAAAATAACATAGATATAATGATAGAGGATAGTCCACACAACATAAAACAACTTGCAGAATTTTTACCTATTATTTGTTTTGATACAAGATATAATAAAGATTGCGAAGGCAAGAATATAATTAGAGTATATAGTTTTTATGATATATATGAAAAAATAAAAGAATTTGAACAACAAAAGAATCCAACTGATTAAGTTGGATTTTTTTGTTAAAGAATAGTTAAATTTAATTTTCTTTAATTATATTTTTTTTGGCAAGGTCAACACCTAATGCTAAAACAGAAAGTGAATCTATTGCTAAGTTTATACATAAAATGTAGATTACAAGAATTGGTGAATCCTAATTATAACAATACTAACAAAAAAATAAAAAAAATATTGCAATTTAGCAAATTTATTATTAAGATAGGTAAAAAGGGATTTGGGGACGTTCCTTAAAATAATTATATAAGAAAAGAGGATTTTACCCAAAGAAAAGTTGTATTTATATATAATTAAAGTAATAGTTAATGGAGGAATTAATGAAAAATAAAAAGGAAAAAGCAAAGAAGAAATTTACGATTTTAGGAATGAGCATTTGGAGAGTTTTAGCTTATTTTATAATTTATAGTATTTTAGGATATTTAATCGAAACATTATTTGGATTAGTTACCAAAGGTGTTATAGAAAGTAGACAGAGCTTTTTATATGGACCATTTTGTGCTATATATGGGTTAGGAGCAGTAATAATGATTGGGCTTCTACAATATTTTAATAAAAACAATTTTTCATTGTTTTTTGGTGGTTTTTTAATTGGATCTGTAGTTGAATATTTAGTAAGTTTATTTGGAGAAATGATGTTACATGTAAAGTGGTGGGATTATTCGAATATGCCACTTAATATAAATGGTAGAATATGTGTATATTTTTCTATATTCTGGGGAATCCTTGCAATCTTTTTAATGACATATATTAATAAAAAAGTAGATAAATTATTAATTTGGTTAAAAGAAAAAATTAATATAAAAGCATTAAAAACAATTACTATAATAACAATAATTTTTATGGCTATTGATTGTGTATATACTGGAATGGCTTTAAGAATGTTTTATGCAAGAATTGAACATAGTGGTTTAATTAAAATGCAAAATGGAGAACAATATTTGTTAGATTACGAAGAAATACAAAATAAACCTGGAGTAAAAGAATTTATGGAAAAATATTTAAGTGATGAAAAAATGCTTAAGACATTTCCAAATTTAAAAGTTACAGATATTAATGGAGATATTGTGCTTGTAAAAGATGTATTCCCAGATATACAACCTTACTATGTTAAATTATTTACACCAAAACAGGTACAAAGGATTAATGTAGAAAACTAATTAAATTAAGAAATAAAGGGGAACAAATGATGGCAAATAATAAAAGAGTTCTTACTCTAGCAGAGTTTGAAAAAATAAAAGAAAGTTTAAGTGAAAGAATATATGAATTATCATCAATATATATATCAATTTTAGCCCGAGATGCTGGAATTAGTTTTGAAACTATAAACACAGAATTTGGAAATCAACCAGAGGAAACTGAGCAGTTTTTAGAAGAAATAAATGAGGAATATAGTGTAGATCTTAGAAATATTTCTGAGGAAGCATTTATTACGAGAATACCTACACACTATCAAGAAACATTTAGAAAAATTAAAGAACAATATTTAAATAGTGATGTAAAAGAAGTAGGTGAGGCGGATTTTGAAGCTTATAACTTACTAAAAAAAGAAGTATCCTTAGAGCAAGATAAAGTAGCAAGTAATCTTAGTACCTATGATTTAAGTCAGATTCCTTCATATATGTATAATGATTTAAAATGGATACGCAAAGTGAATTTTGAGAATACTGGAGCTAAATTGGATTTAAAGCAATTCCAGTGGGATGTATATATAACAGGTAGCATTAAAGGATGTGAATTAATCTCTTTTAAAAGCGGAGCATATCGTGAGATTCTTAAAAAAGGCACTTTTGATGATTCAATAAAGCTTTGTCCACCTAAGGAAGCATTAGATGAAGAACAGTATGAAACTGTTATAGAAGGATATAAAGATGATACTAATCCTTATAGTATAAATGAACTGTATGAGTTATTAGTAGATCCTGAATTGCAAAGGAAAAATGAATGGGTTTTTGATAAAATGTTTAAGGTAGATTATACTGCAGAATTAAGATATCCGAATTATAGTGCATGGAGAATTTTAATACCAGAACTTAAGGATAAGCATCCCGAATACTTCGAAGCTTTTAAAGATAGTTTTATGGTAAGTTTATCTTTGATATTGCCATATACTACAACTAGGATTTTAGAGGAAAATAGAGAATGGCTTACAGATTATTGTAGGAATGCAAATGGCAAAATAGATATGAACAGATATTTGGAAGATGTTTTTAATTATTGCAATAGTGAATTTCAAATGAATCATTTTGATGAGTTAGTAGGTCAAATAAAAAAGGATAACGAATTAATTCGATTATGGCAAGTTTCTAAAGAAGAAGTAAAAGAAAAAAAGATGCTAAAAGTTTTAGATATAATTATGCCTGATGGAAATGTTAAAGATTCTTTTACATTTTCTCAAATTTTACAATATTCACCAATGAATATGCCACAAGAATGTTTAGATAAAATATTTAGACTATACGAGAATGAGAAATCAAATATAAGAAATTATATTGATATTTTTTGGAGAAACATAGGAAAAGAAAATCAAGAAAAATATTTAATACCATTTATACAAAAACAGAAAAAATTAGGAGTAGACACATACAAAATATATACATTATGGAAAAATACAGATACTGAAATTAAATATAATACTTTTGATACTATTTTAGATTATGTTGAAAAAAACATTCCAGAACTTGCACATAAAATTAGAGGAGAAGGATATATTGATATTTTTCTTAACTTATCAAAGGAGCAAGCAGAGCAATATATCGGTAATAATATTCCAAAATTTTTAAGTGCATTAAGAGAGAAATATAATGTATCTACAGAAGGAAGAAAAGAATTTGATACAAAATATGATAAATCATTTGCTATGGTTCTATTTGAATTAGAAAAGCAATCTAGATTAAATGAGGATAATTTAAATATAATAATAGATAACCTTCCAAAATTAGGAAAAGACACAATTAATAGAATATTCAATAGTAATTCGGAGATGGTAGCAAATTACGCTCCGCAATTAATTTCAGCTGTAGCTAATTTAGATAAAAAAGAAGCTATAGAAACAATAGAAAAAATTGAACATATATTTTCACAAGATAATTTACCAACTTTTATGAGAATGTACAAATATTTTGAGTTGGTAGTCGATAAAGATAATGGTAATCTATTAAACCAAATCTCTTCTGGACAAAAAAAAGATATGTCACCAGTACTTTCAAGCACAAAAAGTGCAGAATTAAGTAAAAGAATTATTTTTGCAGATTTAATGAAAATATCTATGGATTCTAATAATAAATCTTTAAGAAAATTTGTAGATAGATTGGAAAAAGGAAATGAAGTATATGTTAAGTTTGTAAAAAATGGTAGAAAAATAACCGGGCTTACAGAAAATGAAAAGCAGGAATTTCAAACATATATAAAAACTATTCATTCTTTGTACGAAGAATCTGGCGCATATAACCGCGACAAAGAAAAAGGTATGGCAATAAGTTTAAGTGGCGATATTCAAAAAGATGCAATAGCATTGGGAAATAGATATGCAAGAGAAGGTCTTACAAATAAATTGCCGGATTTAGCACTGCAAAGTATTATAGGACCATATCAAGAACTATTTGGAGGTATTACAACAATATCACAAATTAGAGAATATATGGATAATAGGCTAGAAGAATCAAACAAAAGACACAGAGAACTTGCTAAACAAAAAGTAAATCTACAAGAAGGAGACTTAGTTAAAGGGGTAAAAGGAGCAACAGGAATTTTGCAAGATTTATTTGAAGAAGGTGTACGAGCAGGAGAATTTCTTGGCGTAGATTCTCATTCTGATGCAACTCCTTTAGATACAGATTTTTCGCTTATTTTACCAAAAAATAATGGAACAAATTTGTATGAAATCATAAGAAATACTTCATCATCTGGTTATGGAAATTTTTTTGTAGTGTTAAAGTATTCTCCGGAGAAAATGGAATTCACTAGAACAAATCAAAGCACAAATATAGAAAGCGAAAGCATGTCTATAGATAGTATAGATAAAAGGAATAATCCTGAACAGATACGCTCAAGAATTCAAAATAGGGTAAATAATAGTTATGCAAATAAAAGATTAGAAGTATTTGCAAGTAATGCAGTTGGAGAAGATCATTATGGTATAAGAACTGGAATTGGAAGTACAGACATAGATTATATTGTTGTAGAACAATGGGATAAAAAAATTGGATATGAACTTGCGATGAATGGAACATATATTCCGGTTGTAAAGGGAAATACAGAAGAACTTTTATTTAGTCCAGAACAGTATGATGAAATAAGAACCAAAATGCAAGGGTTGTCATATTATAATACAGGAAAATTCGTAATTGACGAAACAGCTTATGTAGCAGAGGCAAAAAACGAAAGAGAGCAATTGTTTACTTCTACTGATTCAAATGTATCAACTAGTGAGTTGGAAGCTACTAAAAATAGGAATGCTATAAAAGAGCTTGTGGAAAAAGCTTTAGCAGAGAAGATGGGACTTGAAGTAGAGGATCATGTGACAGGAAATTTACAAAATGGATTTGTAGAGCTTATAGATACTGGCTCAACTGGACGTGGAACGAATTTACCAGGAGATGGAGATTTTGATTTTACTTTAAAAGTAGATAAAGTGATTTTAGAAGATCCAAAGAAAATGGAACAATTAAAAAGTGCGTTAAGAGAGGTTCTAGCCAAACCAAGTTCTGAACAGGATTCAAAAGTTGAAGAGCCAAATGGTCAATTTAGATATAAAAAAGTAGCTATTGAAGGTGCAGAGAAGCCTCTTGATATAGATATAACTTTTATGCAAAAAGACGGTAAAGTTACATATTCTACAGATATGTGTGTACGAGACAGACTTGAAGGGTTAAAAAGAGACAATCCAGAAGGTTATCAATATGTTATTTCTAATATAGTTTTGGCAAAAAGGGTTTTAAAAGAAGAAGGACTATATAAAAAAGCCAGCAGTCCTGGAGCGACAGAATATGGTGGCTTTGGAGGAGTTGGTGTAGAAAACTGGATTTTAGAAAATGGAGGTTCTTTTGCAAAGGCAATGGACACATTTATAGAGGCAGCCAATAAATCTCAAGACTTTGAAGAATTTAAGGATAAATATCCAATATATGATTTTGGACAAAATCATATGGCAAAAAGGTATCAGCACGATTCTTTTGTAAATGGACTTACATTACAAGGTTATGCTAGAATGCAAGAGAGATTTAAAGAGCTAAGAAAAGATTTAAAACCGATTCCTAGAGTTGCAGAAAGTAATATACTGACAATGAAAAATTTAGTAAAGAATGCATTACAAAATGAAAATTTAGGAATAGAAGATGTAGAAAATGCAGATAGGGATATGGCTAATAGGTCAAGAGATATCGGTGTAGATGCAAGAGAAACATAGTAAATAAGGAGATAAACATGGAAAAAAAGAAATAATAGAAATAAATAAAAATGGTTGGAATGAACTAGTAAGTTTGAAAAATAATGCCATTACAGACAGGGAGAAACCAGACTATTGGGAAAAGAGGTTAAGGTCAGTACCGAAAATTGTATACGAACGAGTATACAGCCGGATACTTATGGTTATACAAAAAACTGACCAATACAAGGAGCTATTTAAGAAAAGATTTCCTTGGAGTTGGCCAATTATTAGGATTACAAGGATATCCAGTTTCGTTGAGGGAATTTTCCCTGGTCCGCAAAATTCTATTCCACGCAATGTGGAATGGTTAATAGATACAAAAAAGCTATCTATCCAAAAAAATGTGTATTCAAAGTACACAGATTGTAACTAATAAATCGTCCAAAGGCCAATTCATTGGCAATATTTTAGACAAAGAAGCTTTTTAGCAGAATGCTATGGGCTTCTTTGTTGTTTTAGAATGAAGTGCATTGATTTTAAAAATACATACTGATATAATAATCCAAACAAAGGAGGATATTATGGAAAATAAATTCGAATGGAAATTCACAGATATTTATACAACAAAGGAAGATTATAAAGAAGATATTAAAAAGGTAAGAGAAAAACTAGAAGAAATCGTTCCATATAAAGGAAAATTAAAAGATTCATCAGAAAATATATATAAATGCTATAAAATTTTTGAAGAAATAGTAGAGATGGATTGCAAAATATATGCATATGGAATGTTACAATATCATAAAAATATGACAGATCAAGAAGCAATAGAGCTATTTAAAGAAGCAGAAGAATTAGACAACAAAATTGATGAAAAGACAGCATTTATGGTACCAGAGCTTACAGATATGGACACAAATACATTAGAGAAATACATGAAAGAAGATAAAAACTTACAAAGATATTCAAGAAGAATAAATGAAATTTTAGAAAACAAAAAACATATATTAAGTAAAGAAATTGAAGAAGTGTTATCTAAATTTTCTGATACATTTAATGGATGTGAAAATGCATATAGTGTATTAACAAATGCAGAAATTAAATTTCCATCTATTAAAGATTCAGACGGAAATGAACTAGAAGTAAATGAAGCTGAATATTCTAAATTATTAGAAAATAAAGATAGAGAAGTAAGAAGAAAGGGAGCTATAACATTAGTATCAGAATATGGTAAATATATAAATACAATAACAGAACTATATCTAAATACAGTAAAACAGGATACAAAGATCGCTAAATTAAGAAATTATAAAAGTTCATTAGAAAAAGCAGTAATAGATGACGAGGCAACAGTAAAAGTATATGAAACTTTATTAAAAACAGTTAATGAACATATAGAAATCAATCATGAATATACATCATTAAAAAAGAAACTTTTAAATTTACCAGATATTCATATGTATGACATGAGTATAAATCCATTTAATCAAACAGATACTACAATGGATATAGAAGATGCAGAGGAACTAGTGTTAAAAGCATTAGCACCACTAGGAACAGAATATGTAAACAAATTAAAAGAAGCGTTTAATTCAAATTGGATGGATGCATTCCAATCTCAAAATAAAAGAGGAGGAGCTTATAATATGCCAGTATACGGAGTTCACCCATATGTACTTTTAAATTATACTGGAACAAATTTTGATGTATCATCAATTGCCCATGAGTTTGGACATGCAATGCATTCATATTATTCTGACAAAAATCAAAATGTGTTAGAACATAGCTATACTCTTTTATTAGCAGAGATAGCCTCAACAGTAAATGAAATTTTACTTGCACAATATAGACTAGAGAATTCAACAGATAAACAAGAAAAAATAGCACTATTATATGACAGAATAGAAACAGTAAAAAGTACTTTATTTACACAAGCTATGTTTGCAGAATTTGAACAAGAAGTACATTCAAGAATAGAAAATGAAAAAATATTAAATGCAGAAAAACTAGGAAATATATATGTAGACTTATGCAAAAAGTATTATGGCGAAGACCTAATTATAGACGAATATAACAAATACAATTGGACTAGAATACATCATTTCTTTAGCTGTTTTTATGTATATAAATATGCAACAGGAATATCTTGTGCAATAGATATAGCAAGCAGAATTTTAGCAGGAGAAGAAGGTTTAGTAGAAAAATATATTAATATGCTAAAAATGGGAGGAAGTAAAAAATCATTAGATATTTTAAAAACAGTAGGAATAGACTTAGAAGATAGCAGAACATATGAAAATGCACTTGAATTTTACAAAAACGATATAGAAAAATTAGAAGAATTAATATAGGGAAAAAAGAAACGTCCCCAAATCCCGATGTTTCTAAATCCCGAAGGAGATAAAATGAGCGAAGTTAAATGGACAGAAGAGCAAAGTCAAGCTATACATGAAAAAGGTTCTAATATATTAGTTGCTGCAGCAGCAGGTAGTGGTAAGACTGCTGTTTTAGTGGAGCGAATAATTAATAAAATAATTGCAGAAGAAATTGATATAGATAAATTATTAGTTGTAACTTTTACAAATGCTGCTGCAAGTGAAATGAGAGAAAGAATATTAAATGCGATTTATAAGAAGATAGAAGAAGAGCCAACTAATTTACGTTTACAAAAGCAAATTACGCTTTTAAATAAATCAAATATTTGTACAATACATTCTTTTTGTTTAGATGTAATACGAAATAATTTTTACGAAATAAATATTTCACCAAACTTTAGAATTGGTGATACAGCGGAAATAGAACTTTTAAAAGAAGAGGTATTAGATGAACTTTTCGAAGATTTGTACTTAAAAGAAGATGAAGGATTTTTAAAACTTTTAGAAATTTATACGAGTTATAAAAATGATGATCCTCTAAAAGATATAGTAAAAAGCATATATAATTTTATTCAAAGTGCACCATTCCCAGAAAAATGGCTAGCTGAAAAAGTAAAATTATTTGATATAGATATCGAAAATACTGATTTTGCAAATACAGTATGGGGTAAAATCATCTTAGATAATTATAAAGAATGTATAGAAGAAAACATATTAGGCTTAAAGAAAATAAAAAAAGAATTAGATGGAGAAAATGAATTAGAAAAATTTTCGCAAGCAATAAGACTAGACATAGAAAACTTAGAAAGTCTATTAGCAAACTTAAATTCATGGGATAAATCATATGAACTTGCAAAGAATTTTTCTTTTGTTAGGTGGCCAAGTAGTAAAAAAATAAATTCAGAAACACCTGTACTTGTAAAAGAAAAAAGAGATATGATAAATGCAAAATTTAAGAAATTAAAAGATAGCATTTTTATATATACTTCAGCTGAGGTATTAGCAGATTTGAAAGATATGTACGAAGTCCTAAATCTACTACAAGCAATAATTTTAAAATTTAATGAGAATTATAAAAAGGCAAAACTAGAAAGAAATATAATAGATTTTAATGACATAGAACACTTAGCCTTAAAAATATTGATTAAGGACGAAGATGGAAAATATGTACCTTCAGAGATTGCAAAAAAATATCAAGATAAGTTCGAAGAAATTGCAATTGACGAATATCAAGATAGTAATATGGTTCAAGAATACATATTAACTTCAATCTCTAAAGGCAACAACATATTTATGGTAGGAGATGTAAAACAAAGTATATATAAATTTAGGCAAGCAATGCCAGAACTATTTTTAAATAAATACAAAACATATAAATTAAAAAAAGAAAAGTCAGAAGCTGATGATTTAAAAATACAATTATTTAAAAATTTTAGGAGTAGAAAAAACATACTAGATACAACTAACATTATCTTCCAAGAAATTATGAGCAAAGATTTAGGAGACGTTGATTATAATGAGGATGAATATTTAAATTTAGGAGCAAATTATGAAGAGCCTCAATTGGAAAATATAGATTTTGCAGGAAAAACGGAAATAAATATAATTAATTTGGAAGACACTACAAAAGACATACAAGAAGATGAAGAAGATAATGTAAAAACAGAAAGAATCGAAAACTCTATTCTAGAAGCAAGATATGTAGCACAAAAGATTAATGAGCTTATAAATAGTAATTATTATGTGCTAGATAAAAAAGAAGGTTATAGAAAAGTTACGTATAAAGATATAGTTGTGTTGTTAAGATCAACAACAGAATTATCACCAATATATGAAAAAGAAATATCAGATTTAGGTATGCCTGTATATAGTGAAACATCTACAGAGTATTTAAATTCTGTAGAAATTCAGGTGATTATGTCATGTTTAAAAGTTATAGATAATCCAATGCAAGATATACCACTAGTTACAGTTATGAGATCAATGATTGGTGGATTTACAGATAATGATTTAATAGAAATCAGATTGGCAGATAAATATGAAAACTTTTATGAAAGTGTTGTGAAATCAAGAATTCAAGTAAATGAAGAGCTACGTAATAAGATTGATGCTTTCTTAGAAATGATAAATAATTGGAGAGAAGAAAGCGAATTTTTAGCATTAGATGAGTTGATTTGGAAAATTTATATGGATACCGGTTATTACAATTATGTTGGACTAATGCAGAATGGAAAGTTAAGACAAGCAAATTTAAAAATGCTTTTTGAAAGAGCAAAGCAGTATGAGAGTGCATCATTTAAAGGTGTATTTAATTTTATAAACTTTATAGATAAGTTAAAGCTTCGTAACAATGATTTAGGTGCAGCTAAAATAATTGGCGAGAACGAAAACGTAATTAGAATTATGAGTATTCATAAAAGTAAAGGTTTAGAATTCCCTGTAGTATTTTTAAGTAGTACAGGAAAAAACTTTAATTTAAAAGATTTAAGAGAAAAAATATTAATACATCAAGAAATTGGATTTGGACCAAATTATGAAAACAGCGAATTAAAAATAGAATATCCAACACTTGCCAAAGAAGCCATCAAGATGATAAGCAAAAGAGAAAGCATTTCTGAAGAAATGAGAGTTTTATATGTTGCTTTAACAAGGGCTAAGGAAAAATTGATTATCACAGGAATAGAAAAAGACTTACAAAAATCTATCGATAGCAAAGAGAAAGAACTACAAATTTATGAAAGTGAAGATAATTCAAAAATAAATCCTAAAATACTAGAAAGCTATAAATCATATTTGGATTGGATAGAACTAGTTTATTTAAAAAATAAGATAAAAAATTCGGATATATTTGAATTTAATATAGTAAGTAAAGCAGAAATATTAAATGCAAGTACTGAAAAAGAAGAAGAAAGAAAAGATGTATTAAAAGATATAAAAAGTAAAAAAACATCAAAAGAAAATATAGAAAAAATAAAGAATATTTTGGAATGGGAATATAAATATAGAGATTCGACAGAAATGCCAAGCGAACTTTCTGTTTCAAAAATTAAAGAACTATCAAAGGATAGAACTGAGGAAAAGATTGGGATAACATTGAAAAAGCCAAATTTTCTAATAGGAAAAACAGATCTAACACCAGCGGAAAAAGGTACAATAATGCACTTATGTTTGCAAAAATTAAATTATAAAGAAGAGTACAATTTAGAAAAATTAAAAAATATGGTTAGCAACCTAGTAAACAAAGAGATAATTTTACCAAAAGAAGCTGAAAGTGTGAATTATAATAAAATATTAGCTTTTCTAAAATCAAATATATGGAAAGAAATGCAAACTGCAAAAGTAGTAGAACAGGAAAAAGCATTTTATCTGAATTTAAAGGCAAATGAAATATATAAAAATAATGCAGAAGATGAAATATTAGTACAAGGTATTATAGATTTATACTATATAACTAATAATAATGAATTAGTTTTGGTAGATTATAAAACAGATTATGTAGAAAATAATAATGAACAACGTTTAAAATATAAATATAATATTCAACTAGAAATTTATAAAAAAGCCTTAGAAGAATCGTTAAATAGAAAAGTTGATAAGGTATACATATATTCAACATGGCTTAACAAAGAGATAGAAATTTAGGGATTCGGGGGACGTTCCTAAAATCCCGGTAAAAATAGGTAGCTTATGCTACCTTTTTTTGTTTTCCATTTAAATAAGAAAAACAAGGAACGTCCCCAAAATCCCGAAAAAATATCGCTGTAAACCTTGATTTTTGGAAATATATGTTATATAATACCAATATAGCAAAATACATTACATAAGGAGTGGGAACAAATCCCACTCCTTATGAGTGTAAAGGGAGGTAAAATCTTGTCTAAGATAGAAAAAAATGTAGAAGAATTAATAAATCCAATAGTAACAAAATTGGGATATAAACTTTATGATGTCATTTACGAAAAAGAAGCAAAAGACTATTATTTAAGGATTTTTATAGATAGTGAAAATGGCATAAGTTTAGAAGATTGCGAAAAAGTGAATAATGCTATTACAGAGATTTTAGATGAAAAAGATTATATTAAAGATCAATACTTTTTAGAAGTATCATCACCTGGAATAGAAAGAGTATTAAGAAAAGATTGGCAATTAGAAGAAAATATAGGGCAAGAAGTAGAGATAAAACTATTTAAGCCATTTAATGGTGAAAAATTAATAACAGGAATTTTAAACGGATTTAATGAAGAGACAATAAATATAGATGAACAAGAAATACCTAGAAAAGATATTTCATTAATAAAAATAAAATATAATTGGTAAAAGGAGTGTAAGTAATGAGAGAGGAAGGAATAGACAATAAACAATTAATAGTTGCAATACAAGAATTAGAAAAGGAAAAAGGAATAAAAAAAGATTATTTATTAGATTCTATAGAATCAGCATTATTAACAGCTTATAAAAGAAATTATAATTCACAAGAAAATGTTAAAGTAGTAGTAGACAGAGAAACAGGTGCATCACACTTATATTCTGTAAAAGAAGTTGTAGAACATGCAGAAAATCCAATTTTACAAATATCATTAGAGGAAGCAAGAAAGATAGATAAAGAAGCACAAATTGATGGAACAGTAGATGTAGAATTAGTTCCAAAGAACTTTGGAAGAATTGCAGCACAAACTGCCAAACAAGTAATCATTCAAAAGTTAAGAGAAGCAGAAAGAGAAATTATATATAGTGAATATAGCGAAAGAAAAGGTGAAATTGTTTCTGGAATAATCCAAAAGGCAGATCAAAATATCGTAGTTATGGATTTAGGTAAAGTAGAAGGAGTTATGCCAGCTAAAGAACAAATACCAACAGAAAAATATCATGTAAATGATAAAATAAAAGGATATATCCTAGATGTAGAAAAAGGAGCAAAAGGAGTTCCACAAGTTATAATTTCAAGAGCATGTCCAGAATTTGTTAAGAAATTATTCGAATTTGAGATACCAGAAATTTATGAAGGTGTAATAGAAATAAAAGCTGTATCTAGGGATGCAGGTAGCAGAAGTAAAGTTGCTGTATATTCACCAAACGAAAATATAGATCCAGTTGGTTCTTGTGTAGGACAAAAAGGAGTAAGAATTCAAAATATAATTAATGAATTAAATGGTGAAAAAATAGATGTAATAGAATGGAATGCCGATTTATCTATTTATATATCTTCAGCTTTATTACCAGCACAAGTAATGGCAGTAGATATAGATGAAGAAAACAGAATTGCACAAGTAATTGTACCAGATGACCAATTATCATTAGCAATTGGTAAATCAGGACAAAATGCAAGACTTGCTGCTAAACTAACAGGCTTATCAGATTGGAGAATAGATATAAAATCAGAAACTCAATTTAGAAATATCTTAATGGAAAAACAAGCTGAGATGGAAAAAGCAGGCGAAGATAATGATGCAGAATAGTAAACATATAAATAGGAAAAAGCAAGTATAATATAAGGAAGTGTTAGAATGAAAAAGATACCACAAAGAACTTGCATAGGTTGTAAAGAAAAAAAAGATAAAAAAGATTTAATTCGTATAGTAAAAGATAAGGATGGTAACATTACATTAGATAGAACTGGAAAAGCAAATGGTAGAGGAGCATATATTTGCGACAATATTCAATGTCTAGAAAAAGCAATAAAAACTAAGGCTTTAGCAAGGACTTTTGAAATGAATATAGATGAAACAGTTTATGATGAATTAAGAGGTGTAATTAGTGAAAAATAAAATTTTAAATTTACTTGGGTTAGCGACAAGAGCCGGGAATTTAGTTGCTGGGAATAATGCATGCGAAAATGCATTAAAAATGAAGAAAATAAAAATGCTAGTAATATCTGAAGAAGCATCAGAAAAAACCAAGAAGAATTATAAATTTTATGCAGAAAAATATAATATTCCAATTATTTTTATAGGATCTATAGAAGAATTAAGTAAAGTAATAGGTCAGAAAAATAAAGCAATAATAGGAATTAAAGATATAAATATAGTAAAAGGAATACAAAAATTAATTAACGGGGGTGAAGCTATTGGGTAAAATAAAAATACATGAAATAGCAAAGAAGATGGGGCTTGCAAGTAAGGATGTTTTGGAAAAAGCTAAATCTTTAAACTTTGACGTAAAAAGTCATTTAAGTGCAGTAACTGACGAAGAAGCTAAAAAATTAGAAGAAGAATTAAAGAAAAACAACAAAAGTAATCAAAAAAATAAACCTGCCAAAAAACATCAAGCATCAAATAAAAAAGATGAACCTGTAATAATAAGAAGAGAAGTTATTATTTCTGATGAAGAAATAGTAAAAAAGGAAGAAGAAGAAAAACAAAAAAGACAAAAGGAAAGAGAAAAACAGCTAGGATTTGTAGAAAGAAATAAGAGCAAAGACTTTAATATTGTCTATAGAAACAAACAAACAAAACCACTTACTGTAGAAGAATTATTTGGATTAAAGAAAAAAGAGGAACCAAAGAAAGAAATTCCAAAAGTGGAAGGAAAAGTGGAAGAAAAAGTAGAAGAAAAACAAGAGCCTAAAAAAGAAGAGGTAAAAGAGATAGTAAAACCAGAACAAAAAATAGAAAATAAAAAAATAGAAAAAAGTGAAAGAGAGAATATGATAGGAGTACAAAACAGTAAAACAACAAAACAAATTGAATCAAATAAAAATGAAGAAAAAGACTTTTCAAAGAGAAATAATAATTTTAATAACAGAAAAGATAATAAAAACTTCAGAAATAACAATAATAATAGAGATGGTTATAGAAATAATAATTACAAAAACAACAATAATAACTTTAGAAATAATAATTATTCTAAAGGTCCTAGACCAATGGATGAAAGAACTATCGAAAAGAATATTAAAAATATAATGTCTTCAGAAGTAGCAGAAAAAGAAGTTGTAAGAGAATACAACAAATCAATGGAAAAACAAAAAAATAGTAAATACGAAGAAAATAAAACAAGAAAATCTGCAAAAGCAAGTAAAAGATTTAGTGATGAAGATATAAACGAAAAGAAATTACAAGACTTAAAACAAACTAACAGCCTATCTACAATGTTTTCTGATCAAGATGGCGGAATGTTAGACTATTATGATTTATCTACAAGCAGAGGAAAGAAAAATAAAAGGAAAAACGCAAAAAATCAAAAGCCAACTGAATCAAAACAAAAAATATTCAAGCTTACAGAAATTACAATACCAGAAACAATTTCTGTTAAAGATTTAGCTGCAGAATTAAAGAAAACAAGTAGTGAAGTAATAAAGAAACTATTAGGCTATGGTATTATGGCAACAATAAATAATGATATAGACTTTGATACTGCTTACTTAATAGCTCAAGAATTTGGAGTAACTGCTAAAAAGAAGAAGATTGTTAAAGAAGAAGATATTTTATTTGATGAATCAGAAGATAAAACTGAAGATTTAGTACCAAGAGCACCAGTTATCGTAGTAATGGGACACGTAGACCATGGTAAAACATCATTACTTGATGCAATACGTTCAACTAATGTTATAGAAGGAGAAGCTGGAGGAATTACACAACATATAGGTGCATATCAAGTAAAAGTTAATGGAAGAGACATTACTTTCTTAGATACACCAGGACACGAAGCTTTTACAAGTATGCGTGCAAGAGGAGCTCAAATTACAGATATAGCTATATTAGTTGTTGCTGCAAATGATGGTGTTATGCCACAAACAGTAGAAGCAATAAATCATGCTAAAGCTGCAAATATACCAATAATTGTAGCTATCAACAAAATTGATTTACCAGGTGCAAATGTAGAAAAAGTTAAAGAAGAATTAATGAAATACGAATTAGTTCCAGAAGAATGGGGTGGGGATACAATATATGTTCCAATATCTGCTAAAACACATCAAAATATTGATCAATTATTAGAGATGGTATTATTAGAAGCAGATATGTTAGATTTAAAAGTAAATCCTCATAAACAAGCTAAAGGTACTGTAATAGAAGCTAGACTAGATAAATCAAAAGGTCCAATTGCATCACTATTAGTACAAAGAGGAACTTTGGATGTTGGAGACACAATAGTTGTAGGTTCTTCTATAGGAAGAATTAGAGCTATGAAAAATTATAAAGGACAAAAAGTTAAAAAAGCTGGTCCTTCAATGCCAGTAGAAGTTATGGGACTTACAGAAGTTCCAGTAGCAGGTGAAACATTCTACGAGGTAAAAGATGAAAAGATGGCTAAACACTTAATAGAAAGAAGAAAGAGACAAGAAAGAGAAAAATCAATAAATAATGTAAATAAAGTTACATTAGACAACTTATTTAGCCAAATGGAAGAAGGAAAATTAAAACAATTAAATTTAATTATAAAAGCAGATGTTCAAGGAACAGTAGAAGCTGTAAAACAATCATTAGAGAAATTATCTAATGAAGAAGTTAGAGTTAAAGTAATACACTCAGCAGTTGGAGCTGTTACAGAATCAGATGTTACTCTTGCAAATGTATCTAATGCTATTATAATTGCATTTAATGTAAGACCTGTACCAACAGCAAAAGCAGAAGCTGAAAAAGATCATGTAGAAATAAAACAATATTCAATTATTTACCAAGCTATAGAAGATGTAGAAACAGCTATGAAAGGTATGTTAGATCCTAAATATGTAGAAAGAGTTATAGGAACAGCAGAAATAAGACAAACATTTAGAATCTCAAGCGTTGGAACAATCGGTGGAGCTTTTGTATTAACAGGAAAAATAGAAAGAAATGCAGGAGTTCGTGTAATACGCGATGAAGTAGTAATTCACGAAGGAAAACTAGCTTCATTAAAAAGATTTAAAGATGATGCAAAAGAAGTTAATAAAGGCTTCGAATGTGGTATGCAAATAGAAAATTACAATGATATAAAAGAAGGAGATATTATAGAAGCATTCGTAATGGATGAGGTAAAAAGATAATATCCAAAGGAGGTATATATGCCTAAGAAAGACTCAAACAGATTAAACAGAATTGATGAAGAAATGAAAAAGGAAATAAGTCATATTATAACATATGACTTAAAAGATCCTAATATAACTGGTTTAATAAGTGTAACAAAAGTAAAAGTTAGTGGTGACTTAAAATATGCTAAAGTTTATGTAAGTATGTTAAATGCAAAAGACAATAAACAAGTACTAGCAGCTTTAAAGAAGTCAGCAGGTTTTGTTAGAACAGAAGTAGCAAAAAGAATTAATTTACGTACAACACCAGAAATTATATTTATATTTGATGATTCAATAGAATATGGTGCAAGAATAGATACAATTTTAAAAAATGTTATAAAAGACATTAAGCCAGAAAATAAAGGAGAATAGCTATGACAACATTAGATAATATTGTAGAGGAGATAAAAAAAGCAGAAAGCATAGTTTTATTAACACATGAAACACCAGATGGTGATGCAATAGGTAGTAGTTTGGCTATGTATAATGCGTTAAAACAAATTGGAAAAAAAGTAGATATAATAATTCCTGAATGCCCTAGAAATTTTGAATTTTTAGCCGGAGCAACAGAAATAAAAAAAGAAGGAAAAACAGATAATTATGATTTGGCTATTGCATTAGATTGTGCGACAATAGATAGATTAAATGGCTGGAAAAATTATTTTGACGAAGCAAATGTAACTATTAATATTGATCATCATACAAAAAATGGAATGTTTGCAGATTATAACTATGTTAATCCTGCATCACCTGCTTGTGCGCAAATATTAATAATAGTATTAGAAGCATTAAATATAAAAATAACAAAAGAAATTGGAGAATGCTTGTTAACTGGTATTATAACAGATACAGGTGGGTTTAAATATCAAGGTGTATCAGCAGAGACATTTCAATTTGTTGCTTGGCTTTTACAAACAGGAGTAAATGTTTCAGATGTATATAAAAAGGCATTTCAAATACGAACAAGATCAAGCTTTGAACTAGCAAAGATTGCAATTAATAGGTTAGAATTTCTAGAAGATGGAAAAATTGCATTTACATATATAACAAAACAAGATGAAGCAGATGTTAATGCAGAACCAGGAGATCATGAAGGAATAGTAGAAAAAGGTAGAGATATAGAAGGAGTAGAAGTTTCTGTTTTTCTAAGACAAAAAGAAGAAAAAACATATAAAATATCATTACGTTCTAATGACTATGTAAATGTATCTGATGTTGCATTAGTTTTTGGTGGTGGAGGTCATGTAAAAGCCGCTGGATGCAAAATAAGTGGAACCCCTGAACAAATAAAAAGCACATTAGTAAGTATAATAAGAAAATATTTAAAATAAGGATTGAGGGGCGTCTAAGATAGGGATTTTGGGGACGTTCCTTAAAATCCCTATTTGAACTTTAGGGATTTTCCTTAAAGTTCATTTTTTATTGTATAGGAAAATCGAATTTTATAAATATTAAAGAGGTCAGATATGGATGGGATTATAGTAATAAACAAAGAAAAAGAATATACATCACATGATGTAGTAGCAAAATTAAAGAAAAAGTTGAATATATCAAAAGTTGGGCATACTGGAACTTTAGATCCAAATGCCACAGGAGTTTTGCCAATATTAATTGGTAAAGGAACAAAATTTTCTAAATATTTAATTAATCATGATAAAATATATGAAGTAGAATTAGAGCTTGGGAAGAAAACTGACACTGCAGATATAGAGGGAAAAGTAATAGAAGAAAAAAATGTAGATGAAAAATACATAAAAGAAAATTTATTACAGGTTTTAGAAAGCTTTGTAGGGAAACAAGAACAAATTCCACCAATGTATTCTGCAATAAAAAAGAATGGCAAGAAACTTTATGAATATGCACGCGCAGGAGAAAAGGTGGAGATAGAACCAAGAAAAATTGAGATTTATAAAATTGATTTAAATAAATATGATAAAAATATTATAAGTTTTGTTGTGAGTTGTTCAAAAGGTACATATATTAGAAGTTTATGTGAAGATATTGCAGGAAAATTGAATACAGTAGGATATATGAAGAATCTAAAAAGATTACAAGTTGGAAAATTTAATATTAAAGATGCAGTTTATATAGATGATATAGACTTAAAAAATGTTAATGAACATTTAATTACATTAGAAGAAATTTTAAGAGAAACACCTTGTATAAACTTAAGTGAAAAGAAACTTAAATTATTTATAAATGGAGTGCAATTAACTGCTAATAATATTGATGGACTTTATAAAATATATGTGACTAATAAATTTATTGGAACAGGAACTATAAAAAAAGGATTATTAAAAAGAGATATTATATTGTAATTTCGAAAGAGGTATGTTAGTGAATATAGAAAAAATAAAAAGTGCTAAAACAAAAGTTATTGGAAAACAATTAGAATATTTTGATGAAATTGACTCAACACAAGTAGAGGCAAAAAGAAATGTAGCGAAATATAAAAATGGAACAGTAATTATGGCTGATATGCAAACAGCTGGAAAAGGAACACATGGTAGAGTGTGGCATACAAAAACAGATAACATTGCAATGACTATAATACTAAAACCAGAAATTAATATAAGAAGATTAGAGGGTTTTACTGTTGCGATTGCAGAAAAAATACAGCAAGCAATTAAAGAACTATATGGCATAGAATTAGAAATTAAATTACCAAATGATTTATTATTAAATAAGAAAAAAATATGTGGAATATTAACAGAGGTAGTAACAATAAAAGAAATAGCCAAAGAAATTTTTATTGGAATAGGATTTAATGTTAATGAGAAAGACTTTTCAAGTGATATTTCTAATATTGCAACATCACTATATAAAGAGACAAAACAAGTCTATTGCAGAGAGAATATTATTTGTAAAATTTTAGAAAACTTAGAGATAGAATTAGAAAAAAGAATATAAGAATAATTTAAAAATTCCTTCATAATATGAAATATGGAGGAATTTTTATGATTAAGAAAATAAATTTAGAATATCCGTTAGATAGTTTAGAACCATATTATAGTAGGGAAACTTTAAATATTCATTATAATACTTTATATGTAGGCTATGTAGACAATACAAATATAACATTAGAAAAGCTAGAAAAGGCACGAAAGGAAAGAAATTTCGAAAATATAAAATGTTTAGAGAAAAATTTATCCTTTTTTGGTTCAGGAGTAATTTTGCATGAATTGTTTTTTGAGAATATGGGACCTGCGATACCATCTTCACCAGATATTAATTTAATGGAACAAATAAATAAAGATTTTGGTAGTTTTGAGCTATTTAAAGAACAATTTACAGAGAGCAGTAAAGTTGTAGAAGCATCAGGATGGAATCTTCTTGTATGGGTACCTAGATTTAATAAGTTAGAAATAATACAGTGCGAAAAACACCAAGATTTAACACTATGGAACTGCAAACCTATATTGGTATTAGATATGTGGGAACATTCATATTTTTTACAATACAAGGCAAACAGAGGAGAGTATATTAAGGCCTTTTGGAATATAATAAATTGGAATAATGTAAATAAGAGATTTAAAAATACAATAAAATATTAATATCTTTTGGTAGAAAAGAATTGACAAAAGCCTAATGAAGATATATAATAGTTAACATTGTTAACTATTATGGAGGCAAGTATGAATTGGAAACAACTATGCAAATATATGCAAGAAATGAGAGTATTTAATAGATTAATACTATATCAAAGATCATTAATAGAATTATCAACAAACGAACTTGATTTATTATCAAGAATAGCAATATCGGAAAAATTACTTTCGGCAAAAGAATTATTAGATCAAATGAGCAGTAATAAAGTTATTATTAGCAGACTAATAAAAAAGTTAATTAGTGAAGGTTTTTTAATTAAGGTTGAAAACTTACAAGACGAAAGGAGCTACTATTTAAAAATAACAGAAAAAGGTAAAAAAATATTAGAAAAAGATTATGAAAAGATAATATTACCAATATCAGTTTTAGAAAAAAAGATGGGAGAAAAAGATTTTATAGACTTTATGAATCAAATTAGTAATTCAAATAAAATATTAAAAGGATATTATGAAAATAGAGGTGATAATAAAAAATGAAATTTTATGATTTACTTCAATTAAGTACAAAAAATTTAAAAGAAAAAATAGATAGCTCGGCACAAAAAGAAAAGAAAAGATATTGGAAAGCACTTATTGTAAAAGATATATTATGTGTAGCATTTGCTATATTATTTATAGTTGTTATGAATATGATATTTGGAGAAAAAAACAGTAGTTTTGCAGTAGTAATATTTTGCATATTGCTAGGAATAAGATTTGTTGATTTTGATTATAAATTATCTACATCTATAATAAATCTTTTTATATGTTTTGTATTAATAATTTTAGGACCATATCTAAATACCATTTTAAATCCATTTTTTAGCTTTGGAATAAATTTAATTTTTCTTATGACTATATTAATAATGACATGTGAAAAACCAGCATATGGAAATAGCAGTTTGTATGTTTTCGGATATATATTACTTTTTGGATCACCTGTAATGGGGCATGACATGACAATGAGAATATTTGAAATGATTTTTGGATTTTTTATATGTGCATTTATATTATATATAAAAAACAAAAACAAAGAATACAAAAAGAGTTTTAAAGACATAACAAAAAGTTTTTCTATAAAAAATAAAAAAACAATTTGGCAATTGAAGTTAGCAATCGGAATTAGTTTAGGAATTTTAATTGGAAATTTACTTGATTTAGAAAGGATTATGTGGATGGGTATCGCAATTATGTCCGTATTAACCCCTTATTATGATACACCACATGAAAGAATTAAAGAAAGAATAATAGGCGTTGTAATTGGATCTTTTGCATTTTTTATTATTTATTCTGTTTTACCTAACAGTTTTGTAAGTTTAATAGGTCCAATATCTGGTATATGTTTAGGATTATGTGCAAGTTATAAATGGAGTAGTATTTTAAACTGTTTTGGAGCACTTTTATTAGCCTCAAGTATATACGGTGGGTATGGAGCGACTTTATTAAGAATTAAAAATAATATTTTAGGCTGTATTTTTGCATTAATATTTTATTATATATGTGAAAAGTTATTAAATAGCGAAAAATATCAAAATTATGTAAATGAAAATGCATAATATTAAACATACATATTATATACTGAAAAAATATATAATATGTATGTTTTTATATTATACAAAAGATTAAATATAATATGAGAAATTTTGATTTATATTGACAATTAATAAGGTAAAATATAGAATGCTAAAAGTAGGAGGAATAAATTATGATATATAAATATAATAAACTTGTGAGAGATAAAATTCCAGAAGAAATAGAAAAACAAGGCAAAAAATGTAAATACGAAATTTTAGATGATGAGAAATATAGTAAAGAATTGGATAAAAAATTATTAGAAGAAGTTAATGAATATATATCAGACCATAGCGAAAAAGAAATGGCAGATGTGCAAGAAGTTTTAAAAGCAATTATTAAGTATAGGGATATAGATGAAAACAGAGTTGAAGAATTGAGAAAAGCTAAAGAGAAGCAAAAGGGCGGTTTCTATAATAAAATATATTTAACAGAAGTTCTAGAAGGTAAAAATGAAGAGCAGGAACAAAACAAAATAAATACACAAGAAGGGCTTCTAACAAATATAGATAAAAGCAGTACTTTAAACGAATTGCAAGAATATATAAGAAGCGTAATTAGAATACGTGGATTTGAAAAACAAGAGATAGAAAAAACGATGCTTTTATTATTGGAAGAAACTGGTGAACTTGCAAAAGCTATAAGAAAAGATTATACAAATATGGGAATAGATAGTTCTAAATTAAGCCATTATACAAATATAGAAAACGAAATTGCGGATGTTTTTATAGTACTCACTTGCGTATGCAATAAATTAAATATAAATTTATTTGATGCTGTGTACAAAAAAGAAAAAGAGAATGTAACTAGAAAATGGGATAAAAATGAATAGAATTATAATTATTATGGAAATAAAATATTAAAAATAGGAGCATTGCAGAAAAATTGACTTAAAATCTGTGTTATGATAAACTCTTTTTAAGAAGGGAGTGGCACAAATGAAAGATATATTTATGAGTCCGATTTTATATACAGTAATTGGTGTATTACTTAATACAATTATAATCTATGTAAAAAACTACAAAGAAGCAAAAGCAATGCAAGGAACAGGAACATTTAAATATAATTGGAAGGCATTTTCTGTTAATGCTAAATTTCCACCTTCAGTGCAAAATGTTGTAAATCTCATTTTACTTATTGCTACAATAGTTACTTATGTAATGGGTGGAAGTAAGATAAATGATGCGATTGCGGTTATATTAATATATGTTATTGTAAATATAATAAGACCTATAGTAGGAGGTATAATATTCTCCAAAATAGCTTTAAAAAAACAATAAAAGGAGAAAAGTATATTTTCTCCTTTTTTGTTTTTTATAGATTAATATTGCAATCATAAAATTTTCCTTGCCATAAATTTTCATCTTTTAAACGTTTTGCAAAACCATTTAGAATCCATTTTTTATGCAAATTCCATTTTGGTGCAACAAGTAAGTCCTTTGGTGCATCACCAGAAATTCTATGTATAATTAAATCTGGCCTTACATGTGTTATAACATATGTAAGTGCATCTAAATAATAGTCTAATGTGATTGGTTCATATTCTTTGTTATAGTACATACTTGCAAGTACAGTATTTTTTACAATATATGTTGAATGTATTTTTAGTCCTTGAATGTCATGGTTATTTATAAACTTAACCGTGTCTTTTATATCTACAAAACTTTCTTTAGGAAGACCAATCATCATATGTGTAATAATTTCGATATTATATTTTCTTAAAATATTAACAGCTGTTGTAAATTGCGTAGTTGTATAATAACGATTGATTATTCTACCAATATTATCATTTGATGTTTGTAACCCGAGCTCAACAGATACATCATATTTATCAGCGTATGATGCAATTAATTTGGCAATATCTTCTGTAATGCAATCAGGTCTTGTTGCAATAGAAATACCAACAATTTTATCACTAACTAAGGCAGCATCATATTTTTCTTTTAAATTTTCTAAGGAATCATATGTATTTGTAAAGTTTTGAAAGTATACAATAAATTTATTAGCACGCATACCACGATAACTATTTAAAAAATTATTTACTTGCTCCGAGATATGTAACTTAGAAAATTTTATTAATTCACCAGCCCCTTTTTCGCTACAAAAAATACATCCAGAAGAGCTTAAAGTTCCATCGCGATTTGGACAAGTAAAACCTGCATCAATACATATTTTTAATGTCCTTTCACCAAATTTATTTTTATAATATTCATTTAAATGATTATATCTTTCTTTATTTTCCATAATGTATATATTATAACAAATATTACAGAAGAAAACAAATATGGAAAATAATTGACATAAAGTAACAAAAAAGAGTATAATTATATTGATACTTGAGTAAACTTTTAACTTTAGGAGGGTAGCCTATGAAACAGATTTTCATAAGAGGCAAAAGAACATCGTTGGAACGGGCTAGACGAATAGCAAAGCGGGCATATGGTTCCAACAACTTTAAAGCGAGATATAAAAGAGGGGAAGTACAGCTGTATTTTCCAAATTATATTTCTGCTAAAGAAGTAGAAATAATTGCAAAGGAACTGAGACTTAAAGTGATTAGTCTTGGAACGAAAGCAATTTTAGATGTCGACTAACCCTTTGAAACCCTTGGGATGTGCAAGCAATAAGAACATGTCCTAAGGGATTTTACTTTTATACAAGAAAATGAAATTGTAATTTCATGTTGTAGTAAGAAAAGTTGACTAAGGTAACATAATTTGGTAAAATATAAGATGAAGTTTTTTGAATTTAGCAAATACTTGTATAGAAAATAGGAGGACAACAAGATGAATATGTCAGATAAGATATTGGAAGAAGATTTGTTAAAAGCTAAATTACCAAATAAACGTAGCCGGTATTTTTATAAAAGTGAAATAAAGATACCAAAAAAATCTTTGGTTATGATGTGTGGTACGCCTGGATCTGGGAAGAGTACACTAGCTCGCAAAATATGTATGCAATTAAACAAGAAAACTCATATTGATATTGATTACCTGTTTGATACTACAACAAAAGATTTATATCCAAATGCTAAGTATTTAACTGCAGAGAATATAGATTTAATTGCGAAAGAGGCCTATGATAAAGCATATCGAAAAGCAGAAGAGGCTTTAGCACAGGAAGAGAGTGTATTATGGGATAATTTAGGAATATTCCCAACAGAAAGAGCAGAGGTGCTAAATGGCTTAAGAGCTAAATATGATTATTCAATACTGCTTGTAGTAAATTGTGATAAGCTACAGGCTATTATCCGGTCAATTAATCGAGGTGACACACAGAATAGAACCAACCTAATTCTAGACACATATAGTTATTTGCAGTTTCAACTTAAAAATCCAACTAAATATTTTATTGGGTTTGATGAAGTTTACATCATTGACGGAACACAAGAAGTAACAGTAAAGGAGCCATAAGAGTGGCTCTTTTATTGTGTTAGATAATTTTTATCAGAATGTAAAACGATACTTGAAACATTATGTAAATTATGATAAAATACAAAAGTCGCAAAACAATGTTGAGTTTTAGCTACCATAAGGTAGAGAAAGGAGTTGCCATGATAGTTAAAGTGGCACTTAGAAATGGATACAATGTCTATGGAAGAGTTGTAGAAGAAAATTCGTCTTCCATAAGATTGGTGGCACAGCGGGAGTTAATTCCAGAGATGAGAATTGCTCATATCCGTTGTTCGAAAGACATCGGAGAAACAATTGTCATTGACCGGAGTCAGGTTGTAGAAACAGAAGAAGTCTCATATGATGAAATGGAGTTTGTTGGTGAACCTGAGACAAAATGGTCTTTCTGGTTAGGTTTTAGTGAGCATTTGTCTGATGACCAGCTTGAGCCGGAAATTACGCAATATGATGAAGGACCGGTACAAAATTCTGTCGAAGAAGAGGCTTCAGATGAGATACTTAAAAATACAAAGGAAGAAGACCTAGAAGAAGAACTCGACAACGGAATTGACTTTTAAAATAATGACCACAGTGAATGTATATGCACTGTGGTCATTATTCTAGAGAATATAATTATATACTAGTTTAAAAAATTACTAATATCGTTTTTTAAACTTTCAAAATCAGTAAAATGAATACTTTTTATTCCAAGAGTACGTGATACTTCGATATTTGGTAAACTATCATCTATAAAAATACATTCTGCTGGATTAAGCTTATATTTATCAAGTAATATTTTATAACATTCTTTTTCGGGTTTAGCATACCCGTACTTCTGCAGAATAAATAGCTCCATCTATTAATTCAAAAATTTTAAAATGTTCTTTATCATATTTTAAATCAAATTTATTAACATTAGACAAAAAATAAAGTTTATATCCTTTGTTTTTTAAATCTAAAAGATAATTGTATGCATATGTTGCTTCAAATAAAATATAATCATTATTTTTATTATCCAATATATATCTTAATTTGTCAGAGTGTTTGGGATTATTTTTACATATTTCATCAATAATTTCAGGATATGATAGTGTTCCTTTATCACCTAAATACCACTCTTTACTGCTCCATATCATTTTTTTATATAATTTTATTTCTTCATCATTTAGTCCTATATTTTTTAAATATTTTTCAGGTATAAAATCTATTAGAACTCCTCCTAAATCAAATATAATATTTTTTATCATAATTATTGCTCCTTATTTAAGTTTAGTTAATGTAGATTATAACATGCTATGGTTAATTAGCCAATATACAAAAATAAAATACTATGCTATAATAACCATGGTAATCCGAGGTAGATAGAACTTGCAAAATATGTAAGTATAAGGAGGTTCTTTAACGATGCAAAAAATGGATGGAGTAATTAACAAAAAAGAAACTTTGTTGATTTCTGCATCTCGATGAAAAATCTGACCGGTCGGTCAGATACAAAAGCGTGAAAAACCTTGAAAATCAAGACTTTTACTATTTACTAAATTGTTTTGTTACTAATTTGTTACTAATTTATATTAAGCATTCTTTATAAAATCATCATAAATTAATACATTATTTACCAACTTTACGTTCTTTTTTATAGTTCTATCATACTTAATTAATTCGATTGTATTAATTAAATCTTGTAGAGTTTTCTTATTGTAAACTTCATCTCCAATATTTTTAGATTTATGGCCAAGGATTAAATTCCTACATTTCAAATTTGCATTTTTATTATCTAATTCTGTAACAACAGAATGTCTAGCATCATGGCTGGTATGTTGCATATTTAGTTTATTCATATATTTATTAAACATTATTCTATATTTAGGGTATTCCAAGTTAGTACCATTATAATTAATAAGAAATTCATTATTTACGTTAAAATATTTTTTTATAATTGGTTTAATTAAGTGATGTATAGGTATAATTCTATTCTTGCCACTTTCAGTTTTAGATCCAGTAATAAAATAATTTAAATCTAATAATACATTTTTGTTAAGTGCATTTAAAAGCTCATCAATTCTTAATCCGGTATAAAGCAAAATTAAAATTATATCTTTTACTAATATTTCTTCGTCATTAGTTGGAACATCTGACCAAATCTTATGAACTTCTGTATCAGAGAAAGGTATTCTTGCTTTTTGTGGAGAGTCTATATTATCAATTTTTACATATCGTGCATATCCTTTATTAATAATATCTTTCTGTTCAGCAAGTTCATCTAATTCTTCAAATAAATAACGTAATCTTATTAGTGTTTTAGTAGAACCTTTTGTCGTATTTATTACTTGTTGAAAGTCTAATGTTCTTAAGTTTTTATAAGGTATATCATATAATGATTTGGATTTTTTAAATGCAGCTTTACGAACATACATTGTATCTGCAGATAATTTACCTTGCGTTTTAGTATGAGTCTTTTTCTCTAGTAATATTTCATCTTCAGTAGGAAAATATAATTTTGAATATTCTTCATATACTTCTTTAAATGTATAATTAATTAATATATTTTCTTCAACCTTATAATTTTCTTTTATTAAGACTTTAGAAGGTAAATCAACAAATGTAGTAATTTTATGATATTTATTTTTATCAATATAAATATCATAAGGAGAGTTACTATATTGTCTTAAGCATAAAATACAATCTAGCTCATCCTCGAAAGAATCTAATATATGAGTGATAGGGTAGCCATTAGAATCATATCCAAGATTTAGCCTTGCAAGCCATGGCTTTTTTCTACCATCTTTAACAAATACTTTAGTTCCATAATTCCATTTTTTATCCATAAAAAAATCTCCTTTCAAATATCACAAAATACTTGAAATGAGATTGCATTTAATATATAATTAATTTGCAAAATCTTTCAAGGTTTTGTGTTGTGGGAAATGTGTAGACTGCGAAATCTATTTAAACACATTTCCTCTTTTTTATTTATATTAATTTAAAACTTTTGTTTTGTCAAATTTTAATGTTATAATTATTTTATGTTGAAAAATATATTGTTATTAGTAGAATCAACAAATTGAATACTCATATTTTTATGAAACATATTATATATAAAATTTTTTATTAATTCATAATTATCATTTCTTTCTATAATTGCTTTACAAAGATTAGAAATTCCATTAACAAAATTAATTGACACAGTAGTGTCGTTAACTAATATTAATTCTGTATTTAATAAATTAATATATAAGAATACTTTTTTTATATCTTTTAAATAACTTAAAAATTCTGTCCAAGTTGTGATAGATTTGAAAGATGAGGATAAAGTATTAACCTTATTTTGTATTGGTTGATTTTCAAATTTTTCAATAGAATTGTTAGAATTTTTAGATAAAATAAATTTTAATTTTTTATGGTGTTTCATATAAATATCATTATATGAAGTAATAAAAATTCCTCTTTCTTCTTGAGCTCTTTTAGAAAGAAACTCTATATTTTCTATAGGAATGCCTTTTTCGTATTGTTCAATCTCATATTTTAATCCGGATATGCGATATTCTAAAACGGCAGTTGAAACTGTATATTTATCGGATAAATATGTAAGAAAATCAATATAATCATTTTGCGTATTGCAATTTTTAATATTTTTTACAAAGATAGGTATAAATTTTTTATACGGAACTAATAGTTCAGCAGCACCTTCGTTAGCTTGCCATTCGAAATTATCGATATCACATAAGGAAGATGAAATATAGTGACGTCTATTCTCTGGATGTAGCAAAAAATGAATCATTTCATGTGTTAAATCAAATAGCATACTAATACGTTCTTTAGAAGAATTAATAGTAATAAAAGATTTTTCGGGAAGAGTATTTTTTACAAGAAAACCACCAATCTTATTGCTTTTAAAGTTGTGAAAATCATAAGTGATTAATTCGCTAAAATTATTTTGGCAAAAATTAGGAACATTAAAGACTTCATTAATATTTATATTAAAGTTATTCCTAATATAATCGATAATTAAATATAATTCTTCTTTACTTAAAAAGTTAATATTTCCATATTGTTCTAATATATTTTTTAAATTTGTACAAATGTTTATTACGTCTGTAGTTTTCATATGAAATAAAACCCCTTATTTTTTATTTTTCTTATAAAATTGTAAAATATAATTTATATCTTCTTCTTCTAATTCTAAATTTTGAGCTTCTTTTGCGAGATGCATATAAATATCTTTAATTTTAGGTTCATTAGTGTGAATAATTTTGCTTTTATTTAATGAAAGTAATAATTTTTTAGAAGAATTTAAAGCTTTATCAAATTCTGTATAAAACTCTTCCTCATATTTTTCTTTTTCTTGTTTATTAATAATAGATTCTTGAGTTGAATGTACTTTTATATTATCTGGAACAAATATAAGCACGTATTTCATGATTGTCACAAGTATTTGTTTTTCCCTATTCAGTTTTTTATCACTAAACTCGGGAGTAAAAAATAAAGTGAATGCTAAAGATTGAATTTTTTTACTATCATGCATAAAACAATTAATAGCATCATAATATTCTTCTTCAGATAAATCAAAATAATATAATTCTTTTTCCAATTCTTCTTTGGGATTTTTTATTGGAATAATACCCATTAAGTAATCCATAGAACAATTAAAGATTTTACATAATTTTATAAGTAAAGAAGAGTTAGGTTCTCTTTCGCCTCGCTCATACATTGCTATAGCAGAATAAGAAACACCTAATTTTTGTGCCAATTCTTCTCTACTTAAATTCAATTTTTCTCTTTCCTTTTTTATAATATTTCCTAAAATATTCATAATAATTACCTCTAAATTATTTTAACACAATATGTGTAAATAATCAATCAAAACAAATACACGTTTTGTGCAAAATAATGAAAAGTTGAGAAAAAAAGAGCTAAAAAGAGAAAGTTGAATAAAAAGTAACTATAAACGTTAAAAAACAGACTTTATATTGCACGTTTCGTGCAATATAATTATAAAAAATTTACAAGAAGGAGGAGAGAAAAATGGAGGTACTTAAAAAATTTAGAAAAGGACTAAATATGACACAAAAATTATTTGCAAAAAGTATAGGAGTATCAGAATCATTATATATAAAAATAGAACTTGGAATTAGAAAACCAAGTAGAAATTTTATAAGTAAACTAAAAAGTAAATATCCAGAAATAAATACAAATGTATTTTTTTTGGACAAAAACTACACGAAACGTGCAAAACAAACAGTACAAAGTAATTTAAAAAATGAAATTTTAAGTTACTCTCAAATTGAGGAGGATTGAATAAGGAGGTAAAAAAAGAATGAACAATTTACAAATATTTAAGAATGAAAAATTTGGAGAAATGAGAACAGTGGAAATTAATAACATTCCATTTGTTTGTTTAGCAGATGTATGCAAAATATTAGAAATAAAAAACATAAGTGATTGTAAAGGAAGATTAAAGCAAGATGGGGTCGTTACTAACGAGGTCATCGATAATTTAGGAAGAAAACAACAAGCTACTTTTATAAATGAAAGTAATTTATATAAAGTAATATTCCAAAGCAGAAAACCAGAAGCAGAGGAATTTACAGAATGGGTAACAAATGAAGTATTGCCTAGTATAAGAAAAAATGGTGGTTATATAGCAGGGCAAGAAACATTAAGCGATGATGAATTAATACAAAAAGCATTGTTAGTAGCAACTAATAAATTAAAAGAAAGAGAAAAGCAATTAGAAGAGCAAAGACCAAAAGTACTATTTGCTAATTCAGTAGAAACAAGTGCAACAAGCATTTTAATAGGAGATTTAGCCAAATTAATTAAACAAAATGGACATGATATAGGGCAAAATAGATTGTTTAAATGGCTAAGAGAAAATGGATATTTAATTAAATCAGGGGAAAGAAGAAATATGCCAACGCAAATGTCTATGGATTTAGGATTATTTGAAGTAAAAGAAAGAACTGTTAATAATCCTGATGGAAGTATAAGAATAACAAAAACAACAAAAGTATCAGGGAAAGGCCAGGTATATTTTGTAAATAAATTTTTAAAAGAGGTGAGTTAGTAATGAAACAAAAATTAAAGAAAATATTAGATTCGCAGTCTACACTAAATAATTAAGGAAGGAGCATAAAATGAATGTTTATGAAATAGCAAAGATATTGAAGAAAAGCCCACAATTAATAAGATATGGCTTACAGCAAAATCGTTTTCCGTTTGGAACAGCTATACAAAAGCCAGATAATAGATGGACATACATACTTATCGAAGAGAAATTTGCAGATTATGTAGGAATTACATTAGATGAATTAAATAATAGGCTAACAACAATACGAAAGAGGTGAAAAATGTAATGAGAATAAAAAATAAATTTAAATTTATTAGAAGCACAATAATTTTAATGCTTATAATTTTAGGAATATTTTGTATGTCTATATCTAAAGAAAAAATAGAATATGTAGACTATACAGTAGGTAAAAGTGAAACATTATGGAGCATAGCAGCAGATCATACAACAGATGGAGATATAAGAGATTACATTTATACAATTAAAAATATAAATGGAATGACAACAAGTAATTTACAAGAAGGACAAACAATAAAGATTTTGAAGGAGGTGAAATAAATATATGAATAAGTTAGACAAGTTATATTTGGACAATACATTAAGAAAAGCAAAACTTGAAAATAGTATAAGAAGTTTAAAACAAGTATCCGAAAGAGCTATTAAGAAATACAAATATGATGAAGCAGAATTAGATGCAAATATAGCAAAAAGTTTATTTGAAATGGAAGATACAACTAAATTTTTATTACTAGTTAGTAATTCAAAACACAATGAAGAAGAAGAAAGAAAAAAATTAGAAATAATTCACGACAAATTAAAAATGCTATGTATCTATCCGCTAAAACAGAATACATAGCAAAAAAGAACATATCAAAACATTCTCTATAATAATATTAACATAATTATAGAGATAAATCAAGGAGGTAAAAATGAGTAATATATACGAATTAACAAGTAATTATGATCATTTATTAAATATGTTATATGACGAAGATGTAGATGAACAAGCAATATTAGATACATTAGAAAGTATCGAAGGAGATATAGAAGATAAAGCAGATGGATATGCAAAGATTATAAAACAATTAGAAATGCAAAGTAATGCAAGAAAAATAGAAGCTAAAAGATTAATGGAAAGTGCAAGAGTATTGGATAACAGAATAAAAATGCTAAAAAGTAATTTATTTAATTGCATGAAGTTTACAGGTAAAACAAAATTTACTACGAACTTATTCAGTTTTAATATTGCTAAAAATGGCGGTAAACAACCATTAACAATAGATGGAGATGTACCAAAAGAATATACAAAAACAATTACAGAAAATGATACAGATAAAATTAGAGCCGATTTAGAGTCTGGAAAAGATTTGCCTTTTGCTCATTTAGAGCCTCGTTCTGAATCTTTAAGGATAAGGTAATTTAGTTAGTACATTGAAAATTAAATAAAATACATAAATTTGGCAGACAGAAAAAATATTTTAAAAACTTCATAAAAACACTTGACTTTTGTGGATACATATTATAGCATATATGTGGATACAGAATTGAGGTGATGAAATGAGTCCAAGAACAGGTAGACCAACAAGCAATCCAAAAACTCTTAACACAAGAATAAGAATGTCACAAGAAGATATAGATAAATTAGATTATTGTTGTAAAATAACAGGAAAAGTTAAATCAGAAATAATAAGAGAGGGAATAAATAAGGTCTACAATGAATTAAAAAAATAGAGTATTCTGTCACTCGCCAAAGTAAACCAGAATACTCAATGTCGAAATACTTGTAAAAGTAAATCTAAGTATATTGTAACACAAATATACCTACTTTTTCAAGTATTAGAAAAAATATTTGAAAGGTAGGTATTTTATTATGGAAAAAGAATTATTATGGAATTTAGAATGTGCAGAAGTAAATTTACAAGATGATATACAAGCATTAGGTTATATTCAAGATACTTGCGAAACAACAAAAGGAGAAGACTTTTTATTAAGTCAAGCAGAAATAAAAAATCAATTACAAACACTATTAAAATCAATGATTTATAATCACGAAAATATGTTAAAAGCAGTTAATGAATATTATAAGAACATAAAGAAAGAAGGTGCTGAATGATGGAAATCTGGAAAGATATTAAAGGATATGAAGGTTTGTATCAAGTTAGTAACTTAGGTAGAGTAAAGAGCTTAAAAAATAGAGAAAAAATATTAAAACCGTTTAGCGATAACAATTATCTGAATGTAGACTTGTTCAAAAATAGGAAAAAGAAAAGGTATAAAATACATAGATTAGTAGCAATAACATTTATACCTAATATAGATAATAAACCAGAAGTAAACCACATAGATGGAAATAAAGAAAATAATTGCATTAGTAATTTAGAATGGACAACTTCTAGTGAAAATATGCAACACGCTTTTAAAATGGGATTAGCAAAAGTAAATAAAAATATGAAAGGAAGATTTGGAACAGATAACCCAAATAGTAAACCAGTAAATCAATATACATTGGACAATGTTTTTATTAAAAGCTGGGAAAGTACAAAAGATATAGAAAGAGAATTAAAAATACATCATAGTCATATATCAAAATGTTGTAAAGGTAAATTAAAAACAGCAGGTGGCTATGTTTGGAAATATGAAAGGAGGAATGACTTATTGGTGTCCCAGTATTAATAATAGGAAAATCAGGAAGTGGAAAAAGTACAAGCTTAAGAAATTTTAACGAAAAAGAATTAGCATTTGTAAATGTTATAAAAAAACCACTTCCTTTCAGAAAAAAATTTGAAAGTACATTAGAAACAGATGACTATAAAACAATTGCAGAAAGTATTTTTAAAACGAAGAAAAAGGTTATTGTAATAGATGATTCTGGATATTTAATAACAAACCAGTTTATGAAAAATCATTCAAAAGCAGGAGGAGGCAATTCTGTATTTAATTTATACAATGATTTAGCAGATAGATATTGGAATTTGATTGAATTTATGAAAAACAAAGTTGATCCCAATAAAATAGTTTATTTTATGATGCACGAAGATAAAAACGATGCAGGAGATATTAAGCCAAAGACAATAGGAAAGCTATTAGATGAAAAAGTATGTATAGAAGGAATGTTTACAATAGTTTTAAGAACAGATATAGAAGATGGAAAATACATTTTTAAAACACATTCTGATGGTAAAGATGTAACTAAAACACCTATTGGAATGTTTAAAGAAGATACAATCGAAAACGATTTGAAATATGTAGATGGAATAATAAGAAAATATTATGAAATTGGAGGTTAAAAAAATGATAGATTTTAATGAAGAAGAATATAAAAAAGCACAAGCTTTTGATGGAGAAACAGTTAAATTACCTGCAGGAGGGTATATATGTAAAATATTAAACGTAAAAAATGAAAAAAGTAAAAATGGTAAAAAAATGTTAAGTGTAGCATTAGATATTGCTGAAGGAGAGTTTTCTGGATTCTTTATGAGTCAATACGAAAATAGAAAGAAAACAAGTAATCCAGAAAATCCTGCAAAATTTCCAAATGCTGCAGTAGTTAGATACGTATTAGAAGGAGATTACTGGTTAAATAGATTTAAGGGATTAATGACATCACTTGAAAAATCAAACGATAACTTTAATTGGTTAGAATGTAATCATGATGAAAATAAAATAAAGGGATTACATGTTGGAGCAATCTTTGGAGAAGAAGAATATGAAAAAATGGATGGTTCTATTGGTACAACTACAAAAGTTACTCAAATTAGAAGTACAGAAATAATTAGAGAAGGAAACTATACAGTTCCAGAAAAAAAGAAAATAGAAAAAGAAGAAGATCCTTTTGAAAATATAGGAAATAGCGTTAATGACCTTCCTTTTTAGGAGGTTCACCATATGAACAAAATAAAAGAAGTAAAAGAATTAGTAAATATAATTAATGTAGCAGAATTTCTAGGACTAAAACTAAATAGATCACATTTTTGTAAATGTCCATTTCATAATGAACGAACAGCAAGCTTATCAATATCAGAAAAAAAACAGGTTTGGAAATGTTTTGGATGTGGAAAAGGTGGAGATGTAATTAACTTAGTAGAAGAATTATTACATATAAATGCTTATCAAGCAGCAAAGTATATAAATGATAATTTGGGTTTAGGACTAGATTTTAAAGGAAAAAATGATGAAATAAAAATTAATAGATATAAACAAAAACAAATAGCTAAACAACAATTTAAAAAATGGGAAAATAGAAGTTTTCAAATTTTATGTGATAGCATACATAAAATGAATTTTGTAGAGAAAGACCAAGAATTAAGTATTATAGATTATTATTTGGAAGCTTTTATTTATGGAACAGATGAAGAAAAAATTGAACTATATAAAGATAGTTCTTTTAGAAAGAAGGTGGACCAACTTGCAAAAAGATATGGCTGATGAATTACTAGATACAGCAGATATATTTGAAATTAATAAATTAACTGCAGAAGAATTATTAAGTGAAGAAAAAATAAAATATATTTTTGCTATAGATAATCAAGTACAAAAGCAAAAAGTGTTAAATCAATTTGAAGAGAGAGCAAAACAATTAAAAATAAAAAGAAATTTTTCGAACTTATTAAAAGCATATCAAGCTGAAATGGTAATTCAACAAAAGTCTACGAATAGTAAAAAAAGTAATTTTACAGATTGTCCATATCCTTCGATGAAAACAGGAGAATGGGAAGCAAACGATATCGAAATATTTAAGCATAAATATGACACGACAATGACTCCTATTAAAGTAAAAGCATGTAGTCATCCAATTATACCTATTGAACGTTTAATTAATTTAGATACTAATTTAGAGAAAATTAAACTTGCTTTTTATAAAGATCAAAAATGGCAAACAGTTATAGTTGAAAAAACAACTATAGCAAGTAAAACGAAGATATTACAGTTAGCTAATTTTGGAATAGAAGTTAATGAGAATAATGCAAAAGAATTAATTACATATCTATCAGATGTATTAGAACTAAATGACATAAAACCACTTATTTCTACGAATCATCTAGGTTGGATTGATAAAGAATTTATTCCATACACAAGTAAATATGTCTTAGATGTAGATAAAGAATTTAGACAAAAAATAGATTCCATAACAGAAAGTGGAGATTATGAAGAGTGGAAAGATTACATAAGAAATTTAAGAAGAAATAGTAAAACATTAAGATTTATGATCGCAGCTAGTTTTGCAGGAGTTTTAGTAAGAATATTTAAATTAAATACTTTTATAGTTCATTTATGGGGAAGAAGTGGAAATGGAAAAACGGTAGCAGAGATGGTATGTGCTTCTATATGGGGTAGAGCAGATAATAATATGATTAGCAATTTAAGTAATACAGCAATAGCAAATGAAAGATTATGTAATTTTTATAGGAATATGCCAATATTTTTGGACGAGTTACAAATAGCAAAAGCAAGATATAAAAGTTTTGATGAATTAATTTATGTATTAACAGAAGGAAAAGGAAAAGAAAGAGGAACAGCAGATACAGGAATTAGAGAGCAAACAAGTTGGCAAACAATAATAATTTTAAATGGAGAAGAACCAATAACATCAGATACTTCTAAAGAAGGAGTAAAAAATAGAGTAATAGAAATAAATGATGATTCTCCTATAATAGAAGATGGAAATGCAACAGTTAAATTTATTCAAGACAATTATGGATTTGCAGGAAAAGAATTTATAAAGCTTATTGAAGATAGAGAAAAATTAGACAAAGTAAATAGTAAATTTGTAAAAGATATTTCTGAATTAACAGAATACAAGAAACAAGTAAACGCTTTTGCTTGTATTATGACAGCTGATTATTATTGTAGCAAATTAATATTCAATGATGAGCCATTAAATTTAGATGATATTAAAGAATATATAAGAGAAGATACAGACGAAGCAGAAAGGTATTACAATTATTTGCTAGATCAATTAAATATTAATAAAAATAATTTTATAAAAAGACAGGACAATTCAAATCAATGGGATATACCAAAAGGAGAAATATGGGGGAAAATAGAACAAACTAGTGAATATAGTCATAACAGAACAACATTAAATTATTATATATATCCAGAAATAGCAAGAAGAATATTTGTAGAAACATCAGAGAACTGGAATAGTATAAAGAAAAAATTAGCAGATAGAGGCTATATAGGAATATGTTTTGAACAGCAAAAGGGAATTAAAAAAATAAGATATACAATTAAAGAAATTATGCCGGAAGGATATAGAAATATGATTCAAATAAATATAAAATAATTCCCACTTTTCCCACACATTCCCACACAATATAGCAAAAGTGGGAATGCTAAAGAGCTACAGCCACAAGCATTTAATAATAATAATAATATACACTTTCCCACTAATAATAATATATATATCTTATATAGAAAAAATAATACTACTTAAAAATTAAATATATATATGTATATATTTAATAAAAAAATGGTGGGAAAGTGGGAATGAAATAAAAAAATAACTGAGAGAGTAAGAAAACAGCTATTCCACTTTTTGAAAAATAGTGGAAAAAAGTGAGAAATTTATAAAAAAAGTGGGAGGAAAGAGATGTTAATAGTAAGTCAAAATAAAGAAAAAATAGTTAATATGGATAATTGTGTTGATATTTCTATAAGAAAAATATATGGAGATGATGAAGAAATTAACATAATCAAAAATATAGAGATTATATATGAAAGTACTTATAAAAATGGCACTTTAGGAATTTATAATACACAAAAAAGAGCAAAAGAAGTATTAGAAGAAATAGTTGATACTTATAAATTCAATAGATGCTATGCTGTAGGACAAAAACAAGCAGTATATCAAATGCCAGAGGAGTGATGATAATGGATATAAAAAAATATAAAGAAATGTATAATCATCTATTAAAAAGATATCAAGATGGCATAAATTACATAACAGATCATCCAGAAAAAGCTGATGATTATGTAGAAGATATAAATGAAATACAATCAGTAGCGGAGTTCTTTCTAAAAGAAATAATGCGAAAACAAAATGTATCTAAAGAGGAAGTTCTAGGAGGATTTAAAATTGAACAATAAAAATATAGGAAATAAATTTGAGAATGAATTAGCAGAGAAGTTATCTAAAAAAGGATATTGGGTTACTTTACTAACACCAAAAGCACATATAATGAGTCAACCATGCGATATTATAGCAATAAAAAATAATAGGCCAATATTAATTGATGCTAAAACATCTTCTACGTATTTATTTCCTATTGAAAGAATAGAAGAAAATCAAAGAAATGCTTTTAAAAAATATAAAGAGTGTAGAAATACATATTTTATTTTAGCAATAAAATATGAAAATAAAATTTATTATAAAAATTTAAATGATATTAACTTTAAAGATAAAAGTTTTGATATACGAAAGGAGCGAATATGGAATTTATAGTAACAAACAATATTCGTGTGAAAAATCCAGATAAAAAAATATTAGATTATGCAGAAAGAAAAATGGTAATTGCAAATCCAAATTATATCAAAAATCAGTATTTAGGTTATTCAAACTATAATACACCACGAAATTTAGTTTATTATGAATTAGATGGTAACGATTTGATTTTGCCATTTGGATGCTTAAGTGATTTGTTTAAATTATATCCTAGACAATTATTTAAAAATAACATTGTTTTAGGAGAAAAAATTAAATATGAATCTAATATTAAATTATTTGATTATCAAGAAGAAGCATGTAATGCAGCAATAACATTTAAAAATGGAATATTAGTTATGCCAGCAGGTTCTGGAAAAACACAAACAGCACTAGAAATTATTGCGAGATTAGGTTATAAAGCACTTTGGATAACACATACTATAGATTTATTAAATCAAAGCTATAATAGAGCAAAAAGTAATTTCAATGGAATAGGATTAGGAAAAATTGCAAATGGCAAAATAGAAATAGGAACCCATATTACATTTGCTACAGTACAGACATTATCAAAAATTGATCTAACAGAATATGCTGATAAATGGGATTGCATAATTGTAGATGAATGTCATAGAGTATGTGGAACGCCAGCAAGTGCAGGTATGTTTTATAAAGTAATAAATAAATTAGTTGCAAGATATAAGTATGGCTTAACAGCGACACCATATCGAAATATAAAAGGAACAGAAAAAGCAATGTTTGGTTTGCTAGGAAATACAATAGTAGAGATTCCAAAAGAAATAATAGAAAAAAGATTAGTTCCTGCAACAATAGTTAAAGTCAAAACAAATTATATTATTTCAGATGAATGCTTAAATACAGATGGAACATTACAATATGCTAAATTAACAACAGATTTAGCGGAAGATAATGAAAGAAATAAAATGATAGTAGATATTTTAAATAAGAGAAAAAATAACTACTGTTTAGTTTTATCAGACAGATTAAATCAACTAAAATTCTTAAATAATAAAATTCCAGGATTAATTATAGATGGAAAAATGACAAGTATAAAAATGAAGAAGTATAGAGAAGAATGTATTTCAAAAATTAGAAGAGGAGATGTACATATATTATATGCGACATATGGTCTTGCTAAAGAGGGATTGGATATACCAAGATTAGATACTTTGGTTTTAGCGACACCACATAGAGATAAAGCAACTATAATTCAAGCAGTTGGTAGAGTAGAGAGAAAGTTTGAAGATAAAAAAGATCCTATAGTATATGATTTAGTAGATGGAACTTTATATTTTGAAAAAATGTATAAAACCAGAAAAAGATATTATAAAGAAAATAAAAATAAAATTATTGAAGAATGAAAGGAAAGATTATGGAAAATTGTTTACATTGTGGAAAAGGACAAGCTAAATATTGTGAAAAATGTTATCAAGATTTGATAACTGAAAATACAAACTTACAAATAGATAGAAATAAACTTTTTGAATATAAATACTATGATGAGCAAAATAATTTAATAGCAATAATTAATAAAAAAGAACTAGCAAACCTATTAAAAGTAAGTGAAGTAAGGTTAGGTGAATAAAGAATGATAGAAATATTATTATTTATAATACTTGTTTACATATCTATTGCTTGTATATTTTTTGTGTATATTGTTTTTAACAAAATCAAAATAACTTGTATTATGGAAAATATCAAAATAACATTGGAAGGGTCAAAAAAATATTTAGTCTATGTAACAATGAGTTTATTATGGCCTAAAACATTTATTGATTCATGGAGGAATTAGGATGGATATAGATGAAATAAATTTATTGAAACAATTTAATCCAGGAGATGAATATACAGAGAAAGTAAAACAAGCAATAGAAAATTTATTAGCAGAGCGAGAACAAAATAAAAAGAAAATTGGCAAAGGAGGACAAGCAATGACAGAAGAAGAGATTACATTAGATGATTATGTGTTGACAAATATAAATATAGATACAAAAGGATACGTAATAAGATTAAAAGATAATAAAGAATATCAGATTTATGTAAAAAAGCCAAGAGGACAAAAATCATATGATTATATTGTTAAAGATGGTAAAGAGATTAGATTAAGTGATGAAGTACGAAAAATTGCATTAAGTGAAATAAGAGAATATGAAAGGTATGGAATTTAATTATGACAGAAAATAAAAAGATAGAACAAATGATAGCTTATGGATATAAAGAGATAACCATAAGCAAAGATAAATATGAGAGATTAAAAACAGAGACAAAGAATCTAATTAAATTAAATAATATTAAATTAAATTTTGTAGAAGAGGAGGAATAACTATGTTATCAGAAGAAAATGAAATTGCAATATTAGAATTACAACAATTAGTAGAGAAATCAAGAGATCTAAGAGAAGAAGATTTTTATACAATATTTACAATACATGAAGTTCAGAATATAGCAACAGTTTTAAACCTTATAACTAAACTACAAAAAGGAGAGGAACAATCTAATAAATGTATTCATGAATTAGATGAAGAGATTACAAATAAAAACAATAAAATATTTGATTTAGAAGTAAAAAATGAGAAGCTACAAAAAGAGAATGAAGAAAAAGATAAGCAAATAGATTTAATGGCAGAATATATAGATGAAAATGATACAAGTTTAGCAAATTATTTATACAGAAAAAATGGCAAATGTAACAAGGAAATGATAAAACAATATTTTAAAAGGAAAGCGACAAATGATGGTTAAGACCGATAAAAAATATTAAAGTTAGGAGGTACAAATGAATAGAAAAGAACTTAAAGATTACAAGTATAATCAAGAATGGATAAAAGGATGTTTAGAGTACATAGAAGAATATAGAAGTACAATAAATAAGTTAACAACAGTTTTGTCAGATTTACCTAAAGGAAGTAGAGCCGTTTATGATAATGAAGCCGAAAAGATAGCAAAGTTACAAGATAATGTAAAAGATTTATTACTTTATATAAATGAAGAGCAAGAAAAACAAAAATTAATATTAGCACAACTAAATAAAGTAGAGCAACCTTATAAAGTAATATTAGAGAAAATATACATATGTGGTAAAAGTATTGTAACAGTAGCAAGTGAAATGAATTATGAATATAAATATATGTGTAAACAACATAGGATTGCATTAAATAAATTTGATGAATTAGACGACAAAAGAGGTTGAAAGACGACATCAAAGGTTGTTAATATATATAATAGCAAATAAGTTAGATAATAAATATTTAATACTGTTTGCCCCTATAATTTATTGGGAGTAGATGTTCTAAATGTCTGCTCTTTTTGTTTGAAAAAATCAGTAATTCGTGCTAAAATTATAAGAAAAAATAGGAGGTATTACTGATGGAAGAAAACAGTGTATTAGAAAATTTATATAATGAATTAAAAGAAAAATTTGAGCCAAAAGAAGAAAACGAGGAGATTGATTTAGATCTAGAAGTAATAAAAGAAAAAGCATTTAAAGAATTAGTAGATGAATATGAAAAACAATATAGGGAAACCAAAAGAATGCTATTAGAAGTAAAAATAAAAGATGTAAAAGAACTACAAAGGAAAAAATTAGCTGATTATTGTAAAGGTTGTAAATATCTAGATAATCCAGAAATAGATGTAAAGGCATTAGCAACTGAAGAAAAACAATTAGAAGAAAGTTTGAAAGATATTAAAAAAATATTAGATATGTTAAAAGGCAAAAGCAGTATAGGTGAAGCAACAACTAGAGATATAAAGAATTTTGGAGATTTAAGAGCTTATTAAAAATAAGCTCTTTTATTTTATGATAAGAGAAAAAGGAAAATAGTTATGAATACAAATGAAATAATAAAAAAATATGAAAAGGAAATATGTCCTAATTGTACACATTACAATGATATAGAATATAACAGAAAACAAGAATAAAGCAGGTGGGAGTTGATGGCAAATGAACAAAACTTAATACCTTTTACTAGTAATCAAAGCCGAGAAGAAGCCAAGAAAAATGGTGCAAAAGGTGGAAAAAAATCAGGAGAAGTTCGTAGAAAAAGAAAAGCAATGAAGGAACAAATGGAAATGCTTTTATCATTGCCATTTAAACAATCAGAATCTTTAAATTTCATGAAAGATTTAGGAATAGAAGAAGATAATTTAGATAATCAAATGGCTTTAATAGTTGCAATGTATGGTAAAGCCTTAAAAGGAGATGTACAGGCATTTAATACAATTAGAGAAGTTGTTCAAGATGAAAAAACAGTAAAAGATGAGGATAGGGTACAAATAATAAATGATCTTCCAAACGAGGAGGAAGAAGATGATTAGAGTTAGTATAAGAGATATTATTGCTCCTCATTTTTGGAACACATTTAATAGTAAAAAATCAAATCAAGTCTATAAAGGTGGAAGAAGTTCTACAAAATCTTCTATGATATCAATAAAAATTGTTTATAACTGTTTAAATAACGATAACTGTTCTTCAGTAATATTAAGAAAGCATCAAAATCAATTAAGAAAATCTGTTTATAAAGAAATAAAGAGAGCATGCAAAAGATTAGGTTTGCAAGAAGGTATTGATTATGAAGCTGGATTATCTCCGATGGAAATACGATTTAATAATGGAAACACTATATATTTTGCAGGTGGAGATGATTACGAAACAGTTAAAGGTATGATAGATGAAAATACTCTTATAAAGATGTTATGGTTTGAAGAGTTAACAGGATGGGATAATCCAGAAGATATAGAACAAATAAAAGCAACATTTGTAAGAGGAAACAATAATTGGTTTATTACATTTTATTCTTTTAATCCACCAAAAAATAAATTTGATTGGGTTAATAAATGGGTAGATGAAAAAAGTAAAAGTAAAAGATATTTAGTTCATCAGAGTGATTATAGGACAGTTCCTAAAGAATGGCTTGGACAAATGGCAATAGAAGAAGCAGAAGAATTAGAACAAAACGATGAGAAAAGATATAGATGGATCTATTTAGGAGAAGTGATTGGACTAGAAGGACTTATATATAATCCCGATTTAATAGAATATGTAGATGAAGATTATATAGAAAGAAATAAAGTAAAAATATTATCTATTGACTTTTCAATAGATAGTGGACATCAAACATCAGCAACTACTTGTGGAGCTTATGGCTTGGGAAATGACGGATATTGGTACTTATTAGACACTTATTACTATAGCCCAAATGAAAAGCCAAATAAGAAAGCACCAAGTGAGTTAAGTCGAGATATATTTAACTTTGAGTTAGTGATTACAAAAAAATATAAAACAGGAATAGATACAGAAACAATAGATAGTGCAGAACGGAGCATTAAGAAATCAGTTTTTTAAAGATTATGGTAAAAGATTATGCCCAGTTGATAAAGGAACGAATAAGGAACAACTAATAGATTATTCACAAGATTTTTTATCAAAAAAGAAATTTAGAATATTAAACAATAATAATAATCAAATATTTAAAAAAGAAAATGAAAATTATATGTGGTTAAAAGATAGTGTAGAAAAAGGAAAGCCAACTCCAGATAAAATGGAGAAGGCTTTTTTAAGTTCTGAAAAATATTACAACACTTATACTAAAGATTATGCTTACAGCTATGCAGACCACACACAAGATCAATTTCAATATTGGATAAAAAGAAATCTACAAAAACTTGGTTTGAAAAACTAGGAGGAAATAATGGAACTATATAACAATATACAAGAAACGCTAAGTAAAAAAGGAGTAAACTTAACAGTTGGGACAATATATGATTTTATGGCTATTTGGAAAAGTTGGTATAGAGGGAATGTAAATGATTTTCATTATTATAATGAAATCATAGGTGGAAAATCAGTGCAGTGTGAAAGACTAACAATGAATATGGCTAAAAAAATGTGCGAAGATATGTCAAAGTTATGTTGGACTGAAAAAACAAGAATAGAATTAAGCAATAAAAAAGCAACAGAAAGACTATGGGAAGTATTAGACAGTAAAGAAAATTCTTTAACTGTTAATCTTCCTGTTTTTCTTGAGAAAATGTTTGCACTAGGAAACGGAGCTACTGTTGAATATAAAGATGAAAACGGAAAGACAATAATAGACTACATAGATGGAGATGTAATAATACCATATAAGTTTACAAACTCTTATATAAGCGGAATGATAACTATAAGTAGATTTGCAGATAAAAAAGGAAAGAATAAAATCTATTATACCCATATAACATATCATGAATTTATAGGCGATAAATATATAAAGTTAAATGAATTATATAAATCTAATATTGAAACAACATTAGGAAAGCAATTAGATTTTAATTCTATGTTCCCTAATATCAAAGAAAGTGATGTGATTATAACTAATAATCCTCATTTTCAAATATGGAAACCAAATTTAGCAAATAACTTTGATACATCAAGTCCTATGGGAATAAGCATATTTGCTAATAGTGTTGATAGATTAAAATCATTAGATGTTAAATACGATAGTTTTTATAATGAGTTCATTTTAGGTAAGAAAAGAATACTAGTAGATCAATCAGCAATGAAAGGAAAAATGGAAGTTAATCCGGATACAGGAGATAGCCATTTTGTACAGTATTTTGATAAAAACGATAGAGTCTACGTTGGTATAAATGCGGATATGAAAGACCCTGTAAAAGAAATAGACATGAAATTAAGATATCAAGAACACATTGATAGTATAAATGCTGACTTAATGTGGTTGGCCGGTAATATAGGGTTAGACGAAGGATATTACAAATTTGATGGAACAGGTGTAAAAACAGCGACAGAAGTAATAAGTGAAAATAGTAAGACTTTTAGAACAAGAGAACATTATTTAGCAATAATAAATGATTGTGTCTATGCCTTGGTAAAAGCAGTATGTGAATTAGAAGAAATAAAAACAAATAAAATATCAGTTATACCAGATGATTCAATAATTGAAGATAAGAACGTACAAGCAGTAAGGGCTCAAACAGAGGTAAATCAAGGATTAATGAGTAAAAAGAAATACTTAATGGATATAAAAGGAATGTCTGAGCAAGAAGCTGAAGAAGAACTACAAAGGATACAAGAAGAAAAAATGAGTAATCAAGAAGCTTTTGGATTTATTCAAAATATAAAGGAGGAATAGAAAATGGGATTAGATAGAGTATTTAGTACACCAACAATAGAGGTGGATCAAGACAAGTATGATGAATTAATAAAAATTAAAACATTATATGAAGAAAAGAAGAAAGAAAATAGTAGAGAAAATGAAACTATGGATTTTGGACAAGCAATAAGATTATTAAAAGATGGCAAAAAAGTTGCAAGACAAGGTTGGAACGGTAAGAAGCAATATATTGAATTAGCAACTAATATTAGTTTTAAAACTGCAAAAAGTAAAATAATAAATGCAGAGCATGATGCAATAGGAAATAAAGCAATAGCATTTGTAGAAACATCAGGAGTACAAATTGGATGGCTTGCGAGTCAAGCAGATATGTTGGCAGAAGATTGGAAAATAGCTGAATAAAGGAAATTGGTCTATGTTAACGGAACAAGATTTTATAAGAATAGAAAAGAAAGCTAATCAATTATATGCAAATTTAGAATTAGATATAATAGAAGAAATAGCAACAAGAATAGCAAATTTTGGATATGCAAATACTGTAGTTGTAAATGATATAAAAATTGCTCAAGAAATGGGCGTTTTATATCAAGACATAGTAACTTTAGTAGCAAAATATAACAATACAAGTTATGAAGAAGTAAACAGAATATTTACAGAGGCATCTGAAACATCGTTGAATTATGATGATGAAATATATAAGAAAGCAGGACTAAATCCTAAACCTTTAAGCAAAAGTGAAAGCATAAAACAAATTATGAATACTACTATTGAACGAACAGCAGGTAATTTGCAAAATTTGTGTATGACAACAGCAAATACAGCACAGACACAATTTTACAATGCTATAAATAGTGCATATATGTTTACTAGCACAGGAGTTAAAAGTTATACTCAAGCAATTTTAGATGAAATTAAAAATATAAGTAAACAAGGAGCAATTATACAATATCCAAGTGGAGCAAGAAGAAGTGTAGAGAGTGCAGTAAGAACAAATATAGTAACTGCTATAAATCAAAATTGTGGTAAATTACAAGAATTAAGGGCAGATGAACTTGGATGGGATTTGATGGAACTAACTGCTCATAGTGGAGCAAGACCAGAGCACGCACGTTGGCAAGGAAAAATAGTTAGTAGAAGTGGAAAAAAAGGATATTTAAGTTTTCGAGATATAGGATATGGAGAAGCAACAGGATTTAAAGGAGTAAACTGTAGGCACGATTGGTATCCTTATTATCTAGGTAGTACAAAGACATATACTCAAGAGCAGCTGAACGCTTGGAAAAATGAAAAAGTAGAATATAATAGAAAGAAGATAAGTAAATATGAAGCAACACAAATACAAAGAAGAATGGAAAGAGAAATAAGAAATGATAAAAAACAATTAGCAGGATTACAAGGTATTCTAAAATCTAATATAAATGATAATAAACTTATTTTAGAAACAAAAACTAATTTTGCAAAGCGTTCATTAATTTATAAAACACATCAAAATGAGTTAGATGATTTTATAAAACAAACATCATTAGTTAAAGATAATAGTAGATTATACATAGGAAATCAGGATAAAAATATTAGTACACAAATAGCTAATGTAACTAAAATAGCTAACAAGTATAATAATAGTGATATTATAGGAACTAAAGTAAATGGAGTAAAAATAACAGAAATTGGAGAACATATAATATCAAGGACTTATGCTAGAAATGTAACATTTGAAGATGTGCAAGACACATTGAAAAATCCAATAGGATATGGTACAATTAAAGAAGATTCAAAAGGTAGAAAGAGTTTTTATGTACATGGTAAAAATATAACAATAGCAGTTAATCCAGAAACAGGAAAACTTGCAACAGTAAGACAGACAAGTAGAAGGGAAAAGAAAAAATATGGAGTTGAAGAATAGATTAAAACAAGAAGAAATAGACCTACTAAATAAGGTAGGAATAAAAATAAAAGATGGTAAGTATACAATAGATGAAACAGGAGATATTATAGAAAGATTAGATAGCGTAATACAAGAGAATTTAAATGAGAATGGAGATATGACAGAAAAAGCAATAGAATATGAAAGTATACAAGACAAGATACTAGAATTTGAAAAAGAAATTTAACGGTAAAAATATGTTTTTAATAAAGAGCTAGAAATAGCTCTTATTTTTATGCCTTTTTTACGGGAGCAGGCTTAAAAGAACAACTGGGAAAATGTCGACGGACGATAAACGGGAGGTAAAAATGGAAGATAACAAAGAATTAGAAAATCAAAACACAAATACAGCAGAAAACAAAGAAGTTGAAGGAGCTGGGAATGTAGATACTCAAACTACAGAAAAAAATGAGGGGAAAGCTGAAGTTGATATAAAAGCAGAGGCACAAAAAATAGCTGATGCAATGCTTGCTAAGAAAATGAAAGGTATGCCTACTAAAGAAGAATTAAAGGAATTTAAAGATTGGCAAGAAAGTCAAAAAACAGCAGAACAAAAACAAGCTGAAAAAGAAGCTGAATATCAAAAGACACTTAATGAGCTAAACACTTTAAAACAGACAAATGCAGTTTTAAAAGCAGGAGTAAATAAAGATGATGCTGATTATGTGCTTTTTAAAGTAAGCAAAATGGAAGGCGATTTTGAAGAGAATTTAGCTAAGTTCTTGAAGGATAATCCTAAATATTTAAAACAAGAACTTGAAAAAGAGGAGCCTAAAGCTACTGGTGCACCAGTTAGAACTATGAGCTCAAATGAGAGTGGTGTAAGTGCAATATTAAAAGCTAAACACCCAGAATTATTTAAAGGAAAGGATGATTAATTATGGCGAATGCATTAGGAACAGGAACACATAAAAGAAAAGAAACATATGCTAACGAGGTATTAGCAATTGCAAGAGCAGAAATGAATATATATGAGGATTTCTCAACAGATTATGAACAAGATGAGGTCACAGGACAAATTATGGTCCCAACTAGAAATGGAGAAGTCAAAGTATCTGATTATGATATTTTACAAGGAATAGAGTTAAGTCAGTCAGCAACAGATTATTTACCATTACCAGTTGATAAAGATTACGGAATAAATGAATTAATAGATGGTTATGAAGCAGAAGCTGTACCAGATAATTTAAGAGCACAAAGAGTTGAAAGTGCAGGCTATTCAATAGGGCTAAAGAAAGAAAATATGGCGATAGAATGTTTAATGACAGGAACAGTCAGTTCAGATACAAATGCATTAACAACTGATGATGTATACAAAAAAATTGTAGCAGAAGTAAAAAATATGAAGAAAAGAAACATGAAAGTAAATTTAATGAGAATAGTTGTTAGTGCTGATACTGAAGAACTATTATTAACAGATGAAAAATTCTCTAATTCAGCAGGAACTTTAGGAGCTGAATTATTAAGAGAAGGAGTAATTGGTAAAATAGCAGGAGTTCCAGTAAAAGCTAATTATTTAATGGCAGAAGATGTAGAATTTGTAATCTATGATAAAAGATTTTGCCAAAAATATGAAGTATGGAAAGCTGAGCCATCTATTGAAGATATCAAAGACGGTAAACATATAAAAGCATCTGCTTTACAAGGTAGACAAGTTGGTGGATTAATGGTAACAAATAAATTAGGTGTTCAAATAAAAAAAAAAGTAGCATAATAGACCCAGAAATAACAGGATTAACAATAACACCACAAGAAGGACTACAAGAAGGTAATGCAAATGTCAATGCTGACGCTGTTGTTGCGATTTTATCTGCAGAGGGAGGAACAGAGCCATTTACATATACATTAGAGACAGACGAAGTAAATGGAGTTGATAATGCTTCATTTAAGATAGATGGAACAAATGTAAAAGTAAATACTACACCTTTAACCAATAAAGATTACAAAATAAATATAAAAGTAACAGATAGCAAAGGTAAAACATTTACAAACCATACGACGATAAGTGTAGCAGCGGCTACAGAATAGGAGGAATAAGGTATGCTTAAATACATAACAGAAGAAGAATACAAAGAGTTGTTAGGTGCTGAAAGCATACCTGATAACTTTAATAATTTAACAATAGAAGCAAGTAATTATATTGATCATAAAACTTTTGGAAGAGTTGATGAAAACAATGTACCAGAGCAAGTGAAATATGTTACTTGCTTAATTGTTGATTTAATCAATGAAGAAAACGACAAATTATCCAAAATAGGAAATCTAAAATCACAAAACATTGAAGGATGGTCAGAAAGTTACTCTACACCAGAAGAAGTTAAGTCTGATTATGAAGATAAGAAGTATTCTACATTAAAAAAATATTTATGGAATGTAATAGGAATTGATGGAAATCCTTTATTGTACTGTGGGGTGTGCTAAATGAATGATAGATTTTTTATACATCAAATAACAGTTTATCATACAGAAGATGATGAAAACTTTACAATACAACATTATGATAAAGTATATTTTAGACATAATAAAAAGACTAATCTAGTGGACAAAGGATTACAAGAAGGAAGTACAGGTTCTATTACAATACCTACTACAGAAAAGCTAGATATTACTACTAATGATTACATAGTAGAAGGAATTGTAAATGATAAGTTTGATTTATTTACATTACAAGAAAAATATCAAGTTTTTAAAGTAGTAAGTGTAGATGATAATAGAAAAGGTAATCTACAGCATTACAAAATAGGAGTTAGTGAATAATGGCTAGTAGTGGATTTAAAGTAAAAGTAAAAATAAATAAAACAAGTCAAATATTGAAAGACCATGGACTTGATGAGAGTGGTAGAGTAATAAGATATGCTACGACTAGAGCAGATGCTTTAATGATGCCATTTATTCCAGGAGGTTCAGGAGGACAATTAGCAAAATTAAAAGCTTATCCTAAAGCAAACGAGATAAAATATATCAGTCCATATGCACATTATCAGTATACAGGATTGCTGATGCTTGCAAAAAATGGTTCTTCTTGGGCAAAAAAAGGAGAAAAGAAACATTACTCTGGTAAAGATTTAAAATATCATACTTCTGGAACTGGACCAAAATGGGACAAAATGATGATGCAACGAAGAGGAAATGAACTAATCAAAGATGTAGAAAAATATATAAAATCAGGAGGCTAAAAATGGCAGAAAAATCAAAAATGGAATTAATTAAAGAATTTATAGAAACTTGCCCATATTTAAAAAAAGGCAAGGTAAACGTAGATTATATAAAAGATAAGCCGCAATCTTATAGTATAGATGAAACCCCAGTAGATCCAGTTTTAGTAAATTTTAAAGATGGTGGAAGAAGATTACAAATACAGTTTGATTTTTCTATAAAATCTAATTTTAGTGTTTTAGAAAATATAAAAAACTCAAAATTTTGTGATGATTTTACTGATTGGATATATGAACAAAATAAAAAAGATAATTTACCAAAGATAGAAGGAGCTGTTTGGATAAAGTGTCTTGGAAGAGGAACAATTTTACAGACAACTGAAACAACAGCAATATATGTTATACCAATGCAATTAGCATATGAAGAAGACTTTTAAAAGTCTTTTATTTTTTTATTAAAAAGGAGGAGAAAAAGTGGAAAAATTAGTAAAAAGAAGTGGAAAAGTTGCTTTTATGGATGTTTCTACTACATCAATAGCAATTTTTTTAAGAATGACTAAATTTACTGAAATATCTAAATCTAAAAATCCTACTGAATATAGTAGAACATATGTAGATGAAGATGGAGAGGTAACAGACGTAACAGGATATTCAGAAGAAATATCTTATGCATTTGATTTATATCAAGGAAATTTAGTACATCAAAAACTAGTAGATATAACAGATAATGAAAAAACTGGAAATGATGCTCTAGTAAAAATATTACAAGTTGATTTCAGCAAACCTATAGATGATGGATATGAAGCTAGACTTAGGACATATTCTACGGTACCAGATACTGAAGGAGATTCTACAGATGCTTATACATATAGTGGGTCATTTAGAAAAAATAGTGGTTTTACAATAGGTAAAGCTGTAGTAAGTAAAGATGGAAAAACAGCAACATTTACACCAAAAGAAGAAGTTGCAGAATATCCAGTAACTTTTGTAGTTAAAGATAGTTCAAGTGCACCCGTTGAAAGTGCTAAAATCACAATAGAAGATGAAAGTGTCTTAACAGATGCTACGGGTATAGCAACCATTGATTTACAAGCTAAATCATATTCAAATATTAAAATAGAAAAAGAAGGATATACGACACAAGATGATGTATCTGTTACTATATCTACAAGTGCAGTTTTAAAAGAAATAACATTAGCAGAGGCTTAGAAATAAGCCTCTTAAATAATTTGGAGGAAACTTATGAAAATATTGAATAAAGAAATAGACTTTGATTTTTTTGATGCAAAACAAATGGAGATTTACGAAAAAGAATCTGAAATTGCTTCTAAAAAATTAACAGAAGTTATAGCTAATATAAAGAATTTAAAGCAATCAGAAATGATTAATAAAACATTTGATGTTGTTGAAAATTGTTTTAACAATATTTTTGGAGAAAATGTTTCAAAAGAAATCTTTGAAGAGAAAAGAAATTTAAAATTATGTTTTCAAGCTTTTAAGGATTTAGTTGCAGCTAGAAAAGAACAAGAAGATGAAGTAAGCAGAGAAGCTGAAGAATTAAATAAAGAATTGAAGTCTATAGGAGTAGAATATAAACCTAATAGAGCTACAAGAAGAGGAAAGAAATGATAAATCTTTTAACTGATGATATTGAAAAAATTGTTAAAGATAGAATAAAAATAAATTTTGATACAGACTATAGAGTTTGTGTATTATTTGAAACTATGATGCAAGATCCTAATTATTCGTTGAAAGCTAAAACGTATCAAGCAATCAATCTTTTTTATCCTAAAATAGAAGAAATTAAAGATATGAATAAAGCTTTAAAAGATATTGTATGGTTTTATACAATAGGAAAAAGTGAAGAAGAGACTAGTCGAAAATTTACAAACACAAAAACCAAACAAATATATAGCTATGTATTTGATAATGAATTAATTTATAGTGCATTCAAAGACCAATACAATGTCGATTTGCAAGATGTAGATTATCTTCATTGGTGGAAATTTAAAGCAATGTTTGAAGGTTTAAAATCAGATAACAAAATTGTTGAAGTAATGGGATATAGAGCAACAGAGTTAAACACAATAAAAGATAAAGAAACAAAGAAGTTCTATAAAAAGATGAAAAAAATATACGCATTACCAGATATGAGAACAGAAGAGGAAAAAGAATATGATTTTGGAGAAGCTTTTTCATAGTTGTCGATATTTGTCGAATAAGATAAAATTATGTTGAAAGAAAGTTGTTGAAATAATCCTTTATTATGCTATACTAGTATAAGTTAGAAAAAATAAAGGAGGATTGAATATGTCAAATCATGCAGAAGAGAAGAAACCAGTTTATAAAAAATGGTGGTTTTGGCTAATAATAGTGATAGTAGTTATTGCAATCATAGGTGGTTCACAAGGAAATAATAGTACACAAACATCTAGTCAACCAGAAAATACAAATAATGAAACAGTAGTAGCTACTGTAGCAACTAATAATGGAAAAGAAGAGGAAGATACAAGTGTACCAAAAGAATATAGAAATGCTTTAGAAAAGGCTAAATCTTATTCTGATATGATGCATATGTCAAAACAAGGAATATATGATCAATTAACCTCTGAGTATGGGGAACAGTTTCCAGCAGATGCTGCTCAATATGCTATTGATAATTTAGATACTGATTATAAGGTAAATGCTTTAGAAAAAGCTAAATCTTATCAAAATACTATGAATATGTCAAAGAACGCAATATATGACCAACTAATTTCTGAATATGGAGAAAAATTTACTGCTGAAGAAGCACAATATGCTATTGATAATTTACAATAAAGGAAAAGAAAATAAAATGAAAAAATGGTATTTTTGTCCTTTTTGCAATAAAAAAATAGTAAAATACAGTAAAGACGCTGAATGCAAAGGCGTCTTTTTATTATGCAAAAAATGTGGCAAACAAGTAGAAATAAAAATAAATAAAAAATAGTCTTCAAACTGAGCCAATGAGCCTGACTAGAAAGGAAAAAATAAGATGGCAGATGGCTCAGTTACAATTGAAGTAGAATTAACTAAAGAACAGATAGAACAAGGATTGAAATCGTTAAAAACTGATTTAGATAGTTTGTCAAAGTCAAGTAAGAGCATAGACAAATTATCTAAAGGTTTTAGTTCTGTTGGAAAAGTTGCAAGTAAAGCTGGAAATGCATTAACAGTAGGTTTAACTACTCCTTTAATTGCATTAGGAACTGCAGGAGTTAAATACAATGCTCAAATGGAAGATTTCCAAGCAAATTTGACAACATTGTTAGGTAGTGCAGATAAAGCAAGTGAAATGTTAAACACTTTAAAGCAAATGGCAAATACAACTCCTTTCGAAACATCAGATTTATTGCAAGCTACACAAATGATGTTAGGATTTGGGTTACAAGCAGACAAAACCACGGGATATTTACAGACTCTTGGGGACATTTCAATGGGAAACAGTGAGAAGCTTATGAGTTTAACAAGAGCTTTTTCACAAATTGGTGCATCAGGAAAAGCTACAATGGAAGATATAAATCAAATGATAGATGCAGGATTTAACCCATTACAAATAATATCTGAACAAACTGGAAAGTCTATGGCAGATTTAAGAGACGAAGTTTCTGAAGGGAAAATATCTTTTGAAGACATAGCAGGAGCAATGCAAACAGCTACATCTGAAGGTGGAAGATATTATCAAGCAATGGATAAAGCTTCTCAAACTATGAATGGAAAAATGTCAACTGCTATGGATGCCTTAAAAACAGCTTTAGGTAATGTAACACAAAGTTTATTACCCATTGTTACAAAAGTAGTTGAAAAAGTAACTGAATGGGCAAATGCATTTTCAAACTTAGACCAAGGAACACAAGAAACAATATTAAAAATTGCTGGTATAGTTGCAGCTGCAGGACCTGTACTTAAAATAATAGGAGGAATTTCTGGTGGTATAGGAAAACTTATAGATGTTGGAGGTAAAATTAGTACAGCATTTACAACAGGAAGTAAATCTGTAAAATTACTGGGTTCTGCTTTTAGTTTTTTAACTAGTCCAATAGGAATAGTTATAGGAATAATTGGAGCAATTGTTGGAGCTATAGTATATTTATGGAATACAAACGAAGGCTTTAGAAATGCTATTATAAGTGCTTGGCAAGCAATATGTAATTTCTTTAGTTCAATACCTGGATTTTTTCAAAGTTTATGGGAAAATATCAAAAATTTCTTTATAAATGGATGGAACTCAATAGTTGCATTTTTTACAGAAACGATACCAGCTTGGATACAAAGTATTATTACTTGGTTCCAACAGTTACCATATAATTTAGGATTATTAGTCGGCCAAATGGTTGGACATTTAATACAGTTTGGTGTAAATGCTTGGAATTGGGTTACAACAGAATTACCTAAAATCATCTTAGGTATAGTACAATGGTTTATGGAACTTCCAGGTAGAATATGGAATTGGTTATTAGAGACTGTAGTGAAGATAAATCAATGGGGAGTTGAAATGTGGAATAAAGCAACAACAGCAGTTTCTAATATGATTAATTCTGTTGTAAATTGGTTTAAAGAGCTACCGGGTAGAATATGGAATTGGTTAGTAGAAACGGTAGTAAAAGTTAACCAATGGGGCATTGATATGATAAATAAAGGGAAACAAGCTGCTAGTGATTTAGTAACTAATATAGTTGATACAATTAAAAATTTACCAAGTAAAATGCTAGAAATAGGTAAAAATATAGTACAAGGAATCTGGGATGGTATTACTGGTATGGTATCTTGGCTTAAAGATAAAATTTCTGGATTCCTAGGAGGAATAGTCGATGGTGTTAAAGGCGTTTTAGGAATACATTCTCCTTCCAAAGTGTTTAACAAAGAAGTTGGACGATTTATGGCTATGGGAATTGGAGAAGGCTTTGAAGATAACTTAGACAAAGTATATAGACAAATGCAATCTGCAGTAGACTTTGAAACACAAAAATTAAGTGCTAATTTAAGTACAACAGCAACTAATAATAAATTATTCACAGCAAATATTTTAATGAAACCTAGCGATATTTATTTAGATAGTACAAAAGTAGGTAGAGCAATAACACCTGCTGTAACAAAAACACTAAGAGGGGCAGGTGCTTATTAATTATGATAGCAAGATGGAATAATAAAAATTATAGAATAATTGATAGTATAGAAATAAAAAAGTCTAGTAGAGAGGTTACATATACAGACCTTAATCTAGACTTTTCTAAATGTACTATGGAGGATTTACCTTATGCACAGCAAGAAGTACAAATAATAGATAAAGATGGAAAACTTAAGTTTACTGGTTTTGTGTCTAAGTATAAATTACCAGAGCTTAAGAAAATAATTACTACAGAAAAAGAGCTTAATTTAAGCTTATATACTCCAAGACAAATGACAACAATTAGAACAGTAACAATTATGAGAACAGCAATGTTAAGTGAAATTATTACACAAGTGTTAATGCCGCTTTATCAAGATGGTTTTGTATTAAAAACATTAAATATAGAGGACAAATCTGTAACGTTAAAATTAATAAGTAAAACTGTAGAAGAGGTACTTAATTACTTATCTAATAAATATAGTCTTTATTGGAATATAAACGAATTTAAAGAAATAGAAATAGATGATATTAATTATTTATTTAATAAAGTGCCTAAAAAAACTATTAATATAAATAACTATAAGCAACAAATAAATGGTTTCTTAAGCATATCCCCAACTGTAGAAAATTTAGATTATGCAAATATTATAAATATTAAAAATGCAAGAATTTTCTATGATAATACACAGAAAGTTAATGTAACACTAAAAAATGGAGATAGAATAGATTTTGAAAATCCAATTGATATAAGTTTAGGAACAGCAGAAAGAATAGTTGGAGAATTAGCAGTTAATCAAACGACAACATGTACAAATTTAGAGCTAATATATAATGATTCTTCCCAAGCATATGTAGTATGTGGATTTAATGTAGATGGTGAAGTTCAAGATGGACTTAATATGAAGGATATTGCAACAGACGATAGTACAGGTGCTTTATTTGTTCTTACAATGGATAGTACGTTTAAAAATTTAGCAACAGGTATTACATATAAAGGAGAAAATGAAATAACAGTAAATTCTATTAGAAGCCAAACTTTTTTGAAATATGCAAATATGAGATTAATAAATTGGCAAGAGATAGAACAAAACGAAGGTAAAATAACAACTTCTGGACAAATAGAAAAAATATTAGATGTAGAAAATGGTTGGTTTACTGTTCAAGAGTTGATAGATTATATAAGAAATACATTTATTATTAATAATAAATATACAAATCAGGTCACATTAAAATATGATAAAGAAAACGATATAGAAATAGGAGATAGAATAGATATAAACCTTCCAGAATATTTTACGGAAGGTATTTTTATTGTAACAGCGATAAATGAAAGCAAAGAAGCTAATAATCCAACCAATTACTCTGTAGAACTTAGAAATACAAACTTATTAGAAAATTATATAGATCTATTTAGAAATAGCTCTGATACAGAAGAACAAGACAGCCAAATTGAAACAGAATACGTTGTAGAATACTCTGGCGAAGAAAAGATAAACGAGATATATGAAATCGAAATGAATGAAGACTACAACGATACATTAAATACGATTTTAAGAGGTTAATGCTATGAAGATAAAGAATTTAGAAGTAAGTATAAAAGTAGGTAATAAGCAACATAAATTTACCAATTTAATATTAAATAAATATTTAGATTTATTTGCAGATAGCTTTTTAGAATTTAAAGATAAAAATTTAGACTTCTGCTGTGTTAACCTAACAAACGAAAAAACACTTGTAACAGCAGAAAGTACAAAGATGCCATTTGATACAATATTAGAATTTAATTCTGCAGAAAAAAGTGAACTGTTAACAGAGAATACAGTAATAAATAAATATAACTACGAAAGTCCATTGGCTGGATATCAACCTTTGAGTAGTTACATAGGTCAATATATAAAGCAAATTGGATTTGGAATTTATGATTATGAAGCAAAGAAATTTGAGTTATATGCGTATTTAGATGTAAGCAAATATAATATAGTTGTTCAAGAAGGACAACCTATTATAATAAGCCGAATGGATAAGGTTTCCACTGACATGAATTTCTGGAGTAATGCTAATGCTGTAAAGTGTCCATACCACCTTACAACTAAAGGATTATTAGAAGTAAATGGATATGAATATGATACAGTAATACCAAAGCTTTATAGTATAGGATTTGGAGCATTACCATATAAATTTACAGATGAGTATTTAGTAGAAGATTTGGATATATCTAAAACTGGAGTGGGAGAAATAACCATAAACAATGTATTGAATAATTATGCAGAAAATGACCTATTTCCTCGAGAAGATTTATATCCAAGAGTAGATTTGTATCCACAAGAAGGAACAGCTAATTTATTAATTTACAAGTTTAAATTATTTAGAAAAGTATTTACAGACCCAGAGCAACCTCCAACGTTGCAAGATACGGGTCTTTTTTATGTGCAATATAAACAATTAGAACGATTTGGACAGATTATAAAATTGAAAATCCGTTATGAAAGAGGTTAAAAAATGAAATTAAACAAAGTAAACTTTACTAATAATCAATATCCTGGAATTTCTAAAGAAACATTAGAAGCTTTACAGGAAAACATAGATGAAGCAATAAATACAATTCCATTAATGAAAGTTAGAATTAATAGACAAGATATAAAAACGGATGGAACATATGGAAGTACAACTGTACCACTTAATGCAGTAGAAATAAATAATGATAATCTTGATAATTATTTAATAAAAGAAAATAACGAAATAGTTATAGGAGATGATGTAAATCTTGTAGAAGTAGTTCTATTTACAAGAGGTTTAGGTTTTTATGGAGGTAGTGGAGATAAAGAATTAATGATTGTGAAAAATGGACAAAAAATAGATGGATATTATCAACAAGCTACCACGGGTTGGTGGGGAATAGCTATTCCAACAGCAATCCAAGTAAGTAAGGGAGACCGTTTAAGTGTTGTATTGCAAAGTCAAGCAGCAGGAACAACGGAAATACTAGAAGGCTATTTACAAGTAAAAGTTTTAAAATAGGAGGGTATAGAAATGGCTGAAAAAATACAATATGGCAATAAAGCCCCATATCAAACTTTACCAGATATTCCAGAGCAAAATAAAACAACAGCAGAGAATATGAATGAAATAAAAGATGTAGTAAACAACAATGCCACAGAATTAGATAATGCGAAAGATAAAGTTGAGGAACTAGACAAAAAAATGAATATAGTCGTTGCTCCTGCTCTAACATACAGAGGTTCTGTAACAAATTATAGTGATTTAAGCACAATAACAAAGCCTAATCCTGGAGATATATATTCTGTTTCAAGTGAAAATAAGAATTATGCATACGGAGATAAAGGATGGGGTGAATATACTCCACAAATAGATTTAACAAAGATTAATACTCAAATTCAAAATTTACAAACACAAATAAATAATATTTCGACTATAACTAGCCAGATTACATCTTTAGTTACAGAAGAAGAAATTCAACAAAACACAAACTATGAAGTTCCAAAATATGTGTTAGGTAATAATTCTATAGAAATCTATTTTGAAGGATGCAAGCTAATTAAAGATATAAATTACATAGAAGCTGACGTAACACACATTCAGTTTAAAGATTGGAATGTACCAATTGGTAGTAACTTAGAAATAATAGTAAGAAAAGAGGAAGAATAATGAGCGAACCAAAAATCTTAGAATTAGAAAAGAAATTAAATAAAATGCACGATATAATAGCTGTTGGATTTAGTGCAGATTTTTCGATAACTAGTTCGAATTGGCAACAAAAGAGTTTGATTTTTGATAAAACTATTAAGAAAATAGGAAATGATTTAACTTTAGAAAGTGGAAAAGTAAAAATAGGAGCAGGAGTTAAAGTTGTAAAAGTTAGTTTTCAAGGACTAGTAAATGCGTTGGCCAATGATACATTTTACGATATACAGATAAGAAAAAATTCTACATATATTACAAGCTGTTCTGGGAGAAAAACAGGAGACCCTCAAAGTTGGTCTTTTTGGATATCTCCTGTTGTTATCGAAGTTACAGAAGGAGATATAATAGAAATGTCTGCTTTTGTAACTTCTGCAACTTTTGTAGCTAATAATGCAACACAATTTCTTGTAGAGATAATTGAATATGAAGATTAGAAAGTATAGGAGGACATTAATAAGCTTATTCTTAATAAGGTTCTTTAATTTATTTATATAGGAGAAAAAAGATGAATGAAATTATAAACGTAATAACAAGTTATCTTATTCCAACTATTTTAGGTGGAATATTAGGTTTTATTTCTACTAAGTTAAAGAAGAATAAAAAAAAGGATTTAGCAATAGAACAAGGAGTTCAAGCATTATTAAGAAATGAAATAATAAGAAGATATAGAGAATTTGAAACCAAAGGAGAAATCTCTATACTTGACAAAGAAAATCTCGAAGAAATGTTTGAACAATATAAAAATTTAGGTGGAAATGGAACAGTTAAGAAGATGATGGACGAATTATTAGAGTTAAAAACTAAAATAATTAGATAGGAGGAAATTATAATGAACAACAAAGTATATGATGTATTAAAGTGGATAACACTAGTATTTTTACCAGCTTTTACAACTTTAGTTGGTGTAGTTTTAAATTGCTTTAATATAGGTTGTACAGAGATAGTTTTAACAATAATGACAGCTGTAACAACATTTTTAGGAGCAATTTTAGGAATTTCTAATATTAATTATAATAAGAAATAAGGAGGAATAGTATATGTTAAAAGGAATTGACATTTCAAAGTGGCAAGCAGGAATAGATTTAAATAAAATTAATTGTGATTTTGTAATAATTAAAGCGACAGAAGGAAAAAGTTATGTAGATCCATCATGTGATATATTTTTTCAAGAAGCGTTAAATTTAAATAAAAAAATAGGAATATATCATTTTGCTAATAATTCTGATAATACAGCTGAACAAGAAGCTGATTGGTTTATCAAAAATACAAAAGGATATATAGGAAAAGCAATACCAATTTTAGACTTTGAAGATAAAGGAGCTACACATGATGTAGCGTGGGCAAAAAGATGGCTAGATAGAGTAGCAGAAGCATATGGTTGTAAACCTTTAATATATATGTCAGAATCTGTTGTAAATAGCTATGACTGGTCTAGTGTAGCTAATGCTAATTATGGATTATGGGTTGCTAAATATCGAGATAATAATGCAGATTATAATTATGATATGTCTAATGCGGGAAGAAATCCAGCAGTAAGACATTGGAAATTTTATGCATTATGGCAATGGACAAGTTCTGGAAGATTAGATGGCTATAATGGTAATTTAGATTGTAATGTTTTTTATGGTGACAAAGAAGCTTGGGATAAATATATAGGAAATGAAATACCACCACATGAAGAAAACAATACAGATACAGTTGTAACTCCACCTGTTGAAAGTTCAACAGTATCATATGAAGTACAAAGTGGAGACAATTTAACAAAAATTGCTAAGAAATATGGAACTACAGTAGATGAAATAGTTAGACTTAATAATATTAGTGATCCTAACTTAATATATGTAGGACAATATCTAGTAATTCCAACTACTTCAAACGCTCAAGTATCTACAGATAGTACATATGTAGTAAAGAGTGGAGATACTTTATCTGGAATAGCCAACAAATTTGGAACTACATATCAAAAACTTGCAGAAATAAATGGAATATCTAATCCAAACATTATATATCCAGGCCAAGTTTTAAAAATAAATGGAACTACTGCAAACTCTACTAAAACTTATACGATACAAAGTGGAGATAATCTAACAAAGATTGCAAAACAATTTAATACAACTGTAGATAGCTTAGTTTCTAAAAACGGAATAAAGGATAAAAATAAAATATACGTTGGACAAGTATTAAAAATATAAAAAGGAGAAGAGGTCTAGTGTAACGCTACACCTCTTTTTTTTATATAAAAAATATGATAAAATAAGTACAGTTTGTTACTAATTTGTTACTAATTAGGTAAAATTAGATAGTGTTAGATGTGATTATAAAAATAGAGATAAACATAGAGTAACAACGTATACATTGAAAATAGTATATTTACAAAAGATGTGAAAAATTGAAAAAATCTGACCGGTCGGACTAATTAAAAATAAGCTAAAAAACAGTAAAATATTATATAGACTTTATATAGGGAGTAGATATGAGCAATATACAAATAATTTCAAGCGGAAAATATATTCCTGAAATAAAAATAACAAATGAAGAATTAGAAAAAAAATATCAAGTAGAAGAAAATTATATTTTTAAAAGAACAGGAATAAAGCAAAGATTTTATGCTAATGAAGAAATAGAGCAATTAGCAATTAAAGCTTCAAAAGAAGCTCTACAAAATATAAAAGAAAATATAGATTTAATAATAGTAGCATCTATATCAGGAAGATGCCAAATGCCAAGTATATCTTACGAGATACAAAAATATTTTGATATAAAGAATTGTATGTGTATGGATATTTTAGCAGGATGTGCAGGTTTTATAAATGCTCTAGATATAGCAAAGTTATATATAGATAGTAATAGAATAAATACTGCGTTAGTTGTAGGAATAGAAAAATTATCAACACATATAGACAAGAATGATATAAATACAGAAATATTGCTTGCAGATGGTGCAGGAGCAATTGTTATAAAAAGATGTGATCAATCAAAACTATATGATTCATATATAGAAAGTAAAGGTCAAAAAGGTGAAATATTAACATGTGTAAATAATGAAAAAATATATATGGATGGTAAAGAAGTATATAAATATGCTGTTACAGATACAGTAAAAAATATGACCAAGCTTTTAGAAAAAAATGAAATAACTATGGAAGATATAACTTATGTAATTCCACATCAATCTAATAGAAGAATTTTGTCATCAATGGCAAACAAATTAAAACTTCAAAGTAACAAGATGTATTCTAATGTAGAAGAATATGGAAATACATTTTGCGCAAGTATTCCAATAGCACTAGATGATATGTTTAAACAAAATAAACTAACAGAAAATGATAAAGTTATTTTAATAGGATATGGCGGAGGTTTAAATACAGGAAGTATCTTATTAGAATTATAAGACAAAGGAAGGAAGATTGTAATGAAAATAGCTTTTATGTTTCCAGGTCAAGGATCACAAACTGTAGGAATGGGAAAAGATTTATACGACAAGTATGAAGAAATAAGGGAAGTATATAAAAAAGCTTCAGAAATATCAGAAAAAGATATAGCAGAGTTAACATTTAATTCTACAATGGAAGAATTAAGTAAAACAGAAAATACACAACTTGCAATAGCAACAATGAGCTTAGGAATTTTAAAAATATTAGAAAATAAAGGAATAAAACCAGAAGTAACAGTAGGATTAAGCTTAGGAGAATATCCAGCATTAATAAGTGGAGGATATTTAAGTTTTGAAGATGGAATTACATTATTAAACACACGTGGTTATTTAATGGGTAATAAGGTAGAACCAGGAAATTACAGTATGGCTGCAATAATCGGTTTAGAGAGTAAAATTATAGAGCAAGTATGTGCAGAAATTGCAGCAAAAGGAATGTTTATTTCACCTGCAAATTATAATTATTCTGGTCAAACAGTAATTTCTGGAGACGAAGAAGCTATTAATTTAGCAATAGAAGAATTAAAAGAAAAAGGTGCAAAAAGAGCTTTAAAACTAGCAACAGGTGGTCCTTTCCATACAACAAAGTTAAACGAAGCAAAAGAACTATATACTGAAAAATTAAAAGAAGTAAAATTTAATACAGAAGCTCCAAAAGCAAAAGTAATAAAAAATCTAGATGGAACATTTTATAATGAAAATGATGATATGGTTGATGTCTTATCAAGACATATTGTAAGTTCTGTAAGATTTGATAAAGCAATAAAAATAATGCAAGACTATGGAATAGATACATATGTAGAAATAGGTCCAGGAAAAACATTAACTGGTTTTGTTAGAAAAGAAAACAAAGAAGCAAATTTAGTTAACATTAACAGTTTAGAAACGCTAGAAGCTTTTTTAGATGGTTTAAAATAATAAATTTAATAAAATTTAAGTAAAGGAGAGTAAAAATGGAAAAGAAAGTAGCTTTAATTACAGGTGGTTCAAGAGGAATTGGAAAGGCAATTGCAGAAAAATTTGCTAAAAATGGATATGATTTAGTAATAAATTATGTCTCAGATAATACTGATTTAGATGCAATAAAAGAAGAGTTTAAACAATATGGTTCAGAAGTATTAATGGAAAAAGCAGATGTAAGTAATTATGCAGAATGCGAAAAAATGGTAACAGCGGCAATAGAAAAATTCGGAAGAATAGATGTATTAGTAAACAATGCAGGAGTTACAAGAGATAATTTATTAATGAGAATGAAAGAAGAAGATTTTGATAAAGTAATCTCTATTAACTTAAAAGGAACATTCAACTTAACAAAATTAGTAACACCATATATGATGAAAAGAAGAGAAGGAAGAATCGTAAGTATTTCATCTGTAGTTGGAGTTATGGGAAATGCAGGACAATCAAATTATGCTGCATCAAAAGCAGGAATTATAGGATTTACAAAAAGTGTTGCAAAAGAACTTGCATCAAGAAATATATTAGCAAACTGTGTAGCACCTGGATTTATTGCTACAGATATGACATCAGTATTAAATGATAAAGTAAAAGAAAGTATTAATGCACAAATTCCTTTAAAAAGAATGGGAACTGCAGAAGAAATTGCAAATGCAGTTTACTTCTTAGGAGGAGAAGAAAATACATATATAACAGGTCAGACATTAAATATAGATGGGGGTATGATTTAGAATGGAAAGAAGAGTTGTTGTTACAGGTATAGGAGCAGTTACACCAATAGGAAATACTGCAACAGAATTTTGGGCAGGAATTAAAGCTGGAAAATGTGGTATAGACGAGATAACAAAAGTTGATACTAGCGATTTAAAAGTAAAATTAGCAGCAGAAGTAAAAGGATTTAATCCAGAAGATTATTTTGACAGAAGAACAGCAAGAAGAATGGATTTATATTCACAATATGCTGTAGTAGCGTCAAGAGAGGCTCTAAAAGATAGTGGAATTACAGAAGAAAATACAGATATGACAAGAGTAGGAACTGTTATAGGTTCTGGAATTGGCGGACTAAATACTATGGAAAAAGATATCAGTGCATGTGCATTAAAAGGACCAGATAGAGTATCACCAATGTTTATACCAATGGGAATACCAAATATGGCAGCAGGAAATGTAACAATAGATTTAGGTGTTAAGGGAGAATCTGTGGCAATGGTAACAGCATGTGCAACTGGAACACATTCAATTGGAGAAAGTTATAGAATGATTAAACATGGTTACCAAGATGCAATACTTGCAGGAGGAACAGAAGCTCCAATCACAAAAACAGGTATAGCAGGTTTCCAAAACATAAAAGCACTAACACAAGCTACAGATAAAAACAGAGCAAGTATACCTTTTGACCTAGAAAGAAGTGGATTTGTTATGGGTGAAGGTGCTGCTGTTTTAGTACTAGAAGAATTAGAGCATGCTAAAAAAAGAGGAGCACATATATATGCAGAAATAGTAGGATATGGAGCTTCATCAGATGCATATCATATTACATCACCATCACCAGATGGAGAAGGTGCTGCAAGAGCAATGGTATCTGCAATAGAAGATGCTAAAATAAAACCAGAAGATGTTACATATATAAATGCACATGGTACATCAACACATTTAAACGATGCTGGAGAAACTATGGCAATAAAAAAAGCTTTAGGAGAAGAAGCAAGTAAAAAAGTTTTAGTAAGTTCTACAAAGAGTAATACAGGACATATGTTAGGAGCCGCTGGAGGAGTTGAAGCTATTGTTTGTGTTAAAGCAATAGAAGACGGTTATGTACCAGCAACAATAAACTATAAAGTAGAAGACCCTGAATGTGATTTAGATATAGTTCCAAACGAAGGAAGAAATTCAGAAGTTAAATATGCAATGTCAAATTCATTAGGATTTGGTGGACATAATGGATCAATAATATTTAAAAAATATGAAGACTAGGGGGAATAAAAATGGAATATTCAGATATTAAAAGATTATTAGACGATATGGGAAATTCTAAAGTTGATAGTTTAGATATCGAATTCCCAGATGGAACTAAAATCAAAATGAAGAAAAACGAAGCAAAAATTATAGAGACAATAGAACCAAGACCAGTACCAACTATAAAAGAAGTTACTTTACCAGCTGAGGCAAAAGAAGAGCCAAAAGCAGTAGTTGCTACAGAAAATTACAAAGAAGTTAAATCACCAATGGTAGGAACATTTTATAGTGCTCCATCGCCAAAAGACGAACCATATGTAAAAGTTGGCGACAAAGTAAAAAAAGGTGATGTACTTTGCGTAGTAGAAGCGATGAAATTAATGAACGAAATAGAATCAGAATTTGACGGAGAAATAGTAGAAATCTGCGTTAAAAACGAAGAGATGGTAGAATATGGAACTACATTATTCAAAATAAAATAGGGATTTGAATAGGGATTTGGGGACGTTCCTTTTTTCCCTATTTAGGATTAGAAATTTTATAAGATAAGTGCGTTTGAAAATTTTATAAAGGAGAAAAAATTATGCTAAATATAAATGAAATAATGGAAATAATTCCACAAAGACCACCATTTTTAATGATAGACAGAGTAGAAGAATATGTTCCAGGAGAAAGCTGTGTAGCATATAAAAATGTATGTATAAATGAACCACATTTTCAAGGACATTTCCCTGGAAACCCAATAATGCCTGGGGTTCTTACAATAGAAGCATTAGCGCAAACAGGTGCAGTTGCAATTCTTTCTATGCCAGAAAACAAAGGTAAAAATGCGCTTTTTGGTGGTGTAGACAAATTAAGATTTAAAAGACAAGTAATACCAGGAGATGTATTAAAATTAGAAGTTAAAATTATTAAGAGAAAAGGACCAATAGGTGTTGGAGAAGCAATAGCAACAGTAAATGGTGAAGTAGCTGTAAAAGGTGAACTTACATTTGCAATAGTATAATTGTAGATAAGAATGAAGCAAGAAAGGATTTGAAATTGATATGTTAAAAAAGATATTAATTGCAAACAGAGGAGAAATAGCTGTAAGAATTATAAGAGCTTGTAGAGAAATGGGAATAAAAACAGTTGCAGTATATTCAGAAACTGATAAGACAGCATTACATACAAAACTTGCAGATGAAGCAATATGTATAGGACCTGCTCCTTCTGTAAAAAGTTATTTAAATGTAAAAGCTATAATAGAAGCAGCTTGTTTAACTGGTGCAGATAGCATTCATCCAGGCTTCGGATTTTTATCAGAAAATAGTAGCTTTGCAAAAATGTGTGATGAAATAGGTTTAAAATTTATAGGCCCAAGACCAGAAATTATAGAACTTATGGGGAATAAATCAAAAGCAAAAGAAACAATGAAAGATGCAGGTGTTCCAGTTGTTCCAGGATCAGATGGATTAATATATACAATGCAAGAAGCAATAAATATATCAAATCAAATAGGATATCCAGTAATGCTTAAAGCATCTGCTGGTGGTGGCGGAAAAGGTATAAGAGTTGCATACAATGAGGATGAATTAAAAAAAGCGTATGAAGTTGTAAAACAAGAAGCAGCAATATCTTTTAATGATGAAAGCATTTATATAGAGAAATTTATAGAAAATCCAAGACATATAGAAATTCAGGTAATGGCTGACGAACATGGAAATGCAATCCATTTAGGTGAAAGAGATTGTACAGTACAAAGAAGAAATCAAAAAATGCTAGAAGAAACACCATCAGGAATAATAGATAGCAAATTAAGAGAAAAAATGGGAGCTGTAGCTGTTAAAGCTGTTAAAGAGGTTGGATATACAAATGTTGGAACAATAGAATTTTTAGTAGACAAAAATAAGGATTTCTATTTTATGGAAATGAACACAAGAATTCAAGTAGAACATCCAGTAACAGAAATGGTAACAGGCTTAGATTTAGTAAAAGAACAAATTCGTATAGCTTCAGGAGAAAAAATGAAATATAAACAAAAAGACATTATATTTACAGGACATAGCCTAGAAGCTAGAATAAATGCAGAAAACCCAGCTAAGAACTTTATGCCATGCCCAGGATTAGTAGAAGAGTTACATCTTCCAGGAGGAAAAGGTATAAGAGTTGATACAGCTGTATATGCAGGATATAGAGTTCCTCAAAATTATGATTCTATGATTGCAAAAGTAATTGTTCACGGAAAAGATAGAAAAGAATCAATTGCTAAAATGAAAAGTGCATTATCAGAACTTGTAATTTCAGGAATAGAAACAAATACAGACTTCATATTAAAAATATTAGACAATGAAAAATTTAAAGCTAATGATTATGATACATCATTTATAGAAAAAGAATTTGGAAAATAGGGATTTGGGGACGTTCCTTTTTTCCCTATTTAGAAAGAAATATCGCACCTTTAGGAATAAGTATAAGTTATTCTTAGAGGTGTTTTTATTGACGTTTTAGCCTTAAAAAATAACCATCATTCACGGATGGTTATGGTTGCATGTGCTAAATCATAAGTAAATAATAATGGAACGTCAATCCTAGTAAAAGGATACTATCTTTTTACTGGGATTTTTCTATTTATAATTAATGGAACAAATAAAATTAATGTTGCAATTATTAAAAGAAATTTAGCTATTGTAATAAAGATATTTTTGATATAGAATAAAATCGTAGAAAACGAAAAAAGGATGTGATGTAAATGGCATCTAGTTATGACGCAATAGTTATAGGAATGGGACCTGGAGCAATATTTTTTGCATACGAGATGATTCAAAAAAATCAAAATAAAAAAATATTGTTAGTAGAACAAGGAAAACGAGTAGAAGATAGGAGCTGCCCTATAGAAACAATAGGAAAATGTGTAAAATGCAAACCATTTTGTAATATTACAAGTGGATTTTCTGGGGCAGGTGCATTTTCAGATGGAAAATTATCTTTATATAATAAAGAAGATGATGATTTTTATGTTGGAGGAGAATTACATAAATATTTAGGAGTAGAAGAAACAAAGAAATTAATAGATTATACAGATCAAATATATCTAGATTTTGGAGCAGATCCAAAACTAGAAGGAACGAAGTATAAAAAAGAAATAAACGAGATAAAGAAAAAAGCTAAAAAAGAAGAAATAACATTAATAGACATTCCAATAAGACATTTAGGAACAGAAAAAGCACATGAACTATACAAAAAACTAGAAAAATATTTAGAAGAGCACAATATAGATTTAATGTTCGAAACAGAGGTAAAAGATCTAATAATAGAGAAAAATGAAGCAAAAGGAATTATTGCACATAATGTAAAAGAAGATACAGAAGAAAAAATATATGGAAAAAACATAATAATAGCAGTAGGAAGAAAAGGTGCAAATTGGCTAGTAGACATGTGTAATACTCATAATATCAAAACAGAAGCAGGAGTAGTAGATATAGGTGTAAGATATGAACTTTCAGATGATGTAATGAAGAATATAAATACATATATGTATGAAGGAAAGTTTATAGGATATCCAGGACCATTTAAAGATAAAGTAAGAACATTCTGCCAAAATCCAAGCGGATTTGTTTCATCAGAAGTATATGATGAAGGCATAAATTTAGTTAATGGACACTCATATAAAGACAAAAAAAGCACACATACAAATTTAGCAATACTAGTATCACATCATTTTAATTATCCATTTGATAAACCAATAGAATATGGAAGAAATATAGCTAAAAATATAAATGAGTTAGGAAACGGAAACATTGTAGTCCAAAGATTAGGAGATATTTATAGAGGAAAAAGAACCTGGGACGAAGAACTACAAAATAATAAAATTAAACCAACATTAAAATCAGCAGTTGCAGGAGATATTACTTTTGCACTTGGATATAGAACTATGACAGATATTCTTAAATTTATAAGAAGTATGGACAAAATAGTAGAAGGATTTGCAAATCCAGAAAATCTATTATATGCACCAGAAATAAAATTCTATAGTAATAAAGTAGTAATAGACAATAATTTTGAAACAAGTGTAAAAGGTTTATATTCTATAGGAGATGGTGGAGGAATGACAAGAGGACTAATGATGGCATCAGCATCCGGAGTACAAATGGCGAGAAATTTAATAGATAAAGGAGTATAATATGCATATAAGCGTAAGAGGAATAATAGAAAAAGATGATGGAATCATCTTAATACATAGAATAAAGCCAAGAGAAGATGGTACATTAAGAGATTATTATGTTGTACCTGGAGGAAAGCAAGAAAAGGGAGAAAGTAATTTAGAAACATTAAATAGAGAAATAAAAGAAGAACTAGGAATCACAGTAGATGTAAAAGAAAAATTAATAGAATATGACGACCAGGCGTATAATGATAGCATTCAAATATTTTACATATGTATACATAAAGATGGAATAATAGGAACTGGAAACGGTCCAGAAATGACTAATAAAAATGAATATAAAGGTATATTCGAACCATTAGTTGTAAAATATGAAGAAATAAAAAATGTAAATTTAGTACCAGAAGCTATTAGAGATTTACTAGTAGAAAGATATGAGGCAATAAAAAATGAAAAGAAGTTATAGTTATTTCATAATAAAACCAGATGGAATACGATATTTGGATGAAATATTAAATGATTTAGAAGGGAAATTTCAAGAAATAAAATATTATGCAGTAGATGATTTTGAAAGTCTAATTAAAAAACTATATCACAAACATTATGAAAAGAAAGGTAACAATTTCGCAAGCGCATATGCTTCATATTTATATGGAATTAAAGAAATTTTCGGTAATAAAGCATTATTAGCATTAGTAGGAGATAGAGAAAAAACATATAAAGAATTATCTGAAGAGATTTTTGATGCGAAGACACTAATTAGACAAAAATATGTTAACAATAATATAGGGTTAATTACAAATTTAGGAGATGAAAGAGTTAATTATATAAGATATGTAGACCAAAGAGGAAATCTAAAAGAACCAAGAATCTTAAACGAAATGGGGAATATTAGAATAAGTGATATGAATATTATTCATTCACCAGATCCTGATGAGGCTACAACAAAAGAAGAATTGCAAATTATAATAAATAGTGATATTTTACAAGACAAAAATTTGTTAACACCAGATACTATAAAAAATATAAGAGAATATGGAACATTTAATTTTTTTAATGATTTGAAAAAAGAAGAATATCAAGGAAATATAGGACCAGATATATCAGGCTTTATAAAATCAGATATAGAAGAAAGATAACATACGAGGGGGATAAAAATGGAAGAAGAATTAGAAAATGGAATATCGTTAATGGAAGGAATATTACAAAATTGGGCAAATGAGAATAAAGGGAAATATCATATATTTTTTCCAAGATGTGCAAAAGAAAATGATAAAGATGTAGTATTATTTCCAATATTTGAAGAAAATAAAAACGGAACTTTAAATTTAAAAGTATGGGCTAAATATAGTTTAGAAAACTATTCTTTAGAAGATTATTTAGAGGCAAAGAATAAAGTTATATTATTTGACAAAAAATTAATAAATTATAAAAAGAAAAAATTTGCACAAAATGTAATTGCCTTAATAGAAATATTTTATACAGCACAAGAATTTATGGAACTTTCAGAAGACAGTATAGAATACATAGCAAATCAGGAATTACTAGAAGAAAAAATAGATGAATACAAACAAAAATTTAAAACAATTCTTGCAGAAGAAGAATTGGCTATTGCATATGGAGTAAAAAAGAACGAACCAGTAAAAACAGAAAAAGCAAAGCTTCCAGTTACAAATATACAGCCTATTGAGTCTAAGAAAAAAGAAAAGGAAGAGAAAAAAACAGTAAAAATACCAGATTTAACAATAAAAAAACTACAAGAAAGTATATCTAAAATAGACCATAAGAATAATTCAAAAGAAAAATATATGTTAAAACTTATGGAAGAAGTCGGTGAACTTGCAAAGGTTGTTAATGAAGATGTACGAATGAAAGATAAAGAAATAAAAGGAACAATAGAAGAAGAATTACAAGATGTATTATATTATGTAACATGCTTAGCAAATATATATGGTGTAGATTTAGAAGAATGTATATATTTAAAAGAAGAATTAAATTGTAAAAAATATAATAGAAAAAATATGTTTAAAGAATAAATTTGTAAATAATAGATTTGCATTAAGTCTAAAAAGACTAAAAATTATATTAAGGAGTAATTAATGAGCAAAGTTGCAAATATGCTAAATATGGTAAAAATACTAGAAGATGGAAAAATACATACAATACAAGATTTAGCAAATAAATTAGAAGTGTCTACTAGAATGATAAGAATATATAAACAAGAATTAGAACAAGCAGGAATATATATTCAAGGCAAGCAAGGAGTAAATGGTGGGTATATATTAGATAATATGAAAAATACTATTGATATTGGGCTAACAGGTGAAGAAATATATCAACTAAAAAACATGAAAAAGAATGAATTAGATGAAGCTATAATAGATAAAATTATTAAAGCATATATGACTAATGAACATAGAAAAGATAATACAAAAAGTGAACAGCTAATGCCAGAATTTACAGAGATTTATAAAGATTTTAGACTTGCAATAAATAGCAGAAATAAAATTTTTATAGAATTCAAATCGATTAATTCTGGAATAACTAAGAGAACAATACATCCAGCAGAACTATTTACATATTTAAATAATTGGTATGTTGCAGCTTTTTGTGAACTAAGAAATGAAATTAGACTATTCAAATTAAACGATATAATTTCATATAAAATATTAGACGAAAAATATGAAAAAGAAGTAAATTTTAAAAGATGGTCAAAAAAATAAACTGACAATTATATTTCCTCTTTTTGTGATAAAATAATCACAAAAGGAGGATTTTTATGTATAAAACAATAATATTTGATTTAGATGATACCTTAAATGATGATACAAAAAATGTAAAAGAAGCATTTAAAATAATAATGAATACAGATTATACAGAGGAAAAATTCGAAATATTTCGTGAGATAGATAAAAACTTATGGAGAGATA